>Ga0326727_10003753_pt1 | contig 47743 bp, 33 predicted proteins | sample MB2enrmetagenome_FD_207643 | JGI IMG/M metagenome (GOLD analysis project Ga0326727, IMG submission 207643) | Lab enriched peat soil microbial communities from McLean, Ithaca, NY, United States - MB29MY | ecosystem: Environmental > Terrestrial > Soil > Wetlands > Peat | place: USA: New York... | reverse complement strand
GAAAGGACAGCAGCAGGCGCAGGCGCGCGGCGGGGTCCGAGGGCGCCTCGAGCGTGACGTTGACGCCCTCGCCGACCTCCATCGTGCAGTCTTCGATTTCCTTCCGGCGGCGATGCTGCTTCTCTTCCAGCGCCAGCAGGGCGCGGCGCATCAGGCCGGTCTGGGAGCGATCGAGGCGCTCGCGACGCCAGTAGAGGCGGGTGAGATCGTCAACCTGCTTTTCAACGAAGGGGTCGCCGGTGCTGAAGGAAGCACGGAGCTCCTGCTTCAGAGCTTCGAACTGCGCCGGGTCTTCGCCCAAGGCGCGCATCACTGCGTCGTGATTTTCGGGGGCGGAACGCTCGCCGTGCTCGAGGGCGTTCATTTTGGAATTCTCTTTACCGGCCGCGGTGCACGGGCCGTGGGAGCGCCGGCCATTGGAGCGGGCGGCGTCGAGCAGTGGCTGGGTAAGCTGCGGTGATTGGCGAATCGACATAAAATCTCCAGAAAGAAAGTTTCGGGTAGGTTGTAGGGGCGGTTCGCGAACCACCCCTACCCGGGGCTAGCGGTTGTCCGGGGCGAATCCCCAGCGTATAGGCTATATATATGGGTCGAACGTGTCAAGATCACGAAAGTAATGGTACCGACAAAAACGCCGAACTGCGCTCTGCGCCAGCCGGCGGTAGGCGGAAGGCCGCGGCACGTGACCAAATGTCGGGATCGACCGGGGTAGCGCAGACTTCGTGCGGTTCGAAGTCTGCGGCTTTTCCCGACGGGGATTGTGAAATGCCTAGAACCTGAAAAACGGGTTTGCGCCCCTAAGACCGAATGGATTTAAGACTAGCCAGCTTGCCCATCAGCGAACGCCCACGGGGATGAGCAGATCGAGCGGTGGCTTGCGCAATTCACGCAGGGCCGGAGGGAGCGGGTCGCCATGTTCGATACAAGATTCGACAATCTTGCGCGTCAGCCCTTGGGCAATTTCGGCGGCTTCCGTGATACTTCGGCCTTCAGCCACCAGGCCGGGAACGTCAGGGCTGGTGGCCACATATCCCCCTTCGTCCAAGGGTTCGATATGAAGTCGAATCGTGGCCTCATCCACCTCCGCTACGTGCTCGTGGGGTTTCGCCCGACCCTTGCGTTTTGCTGTCATATTAGGCTTCATCCGCCTCCCTTTTGCAATCTTAGCACACCGCCAACTCCCGCAACAGCAACTCGGGCTTGGCAGTAACATTTCGAGTTGAAAGTAGGTTGAAGAGTCACTGGGCAAGGCGACGGAGTAGCTCAGGATGAGCGGCGATGAATTCGTCGAGCGCTGCGCTGAAGGGTGTCTGAGGAAGCTTCGCCTTTCGTTCCCTGAGGAACTCGATATACTCCCTCACCGCTGACTGTTCTTCGGCGGTAAGCTGCGATACCAGATTGACGAGGTCAGATGCCATACGTCCCATCTTTCCATACCGGTATACGTCGAGCGAAGCGGCAGCATCAACGGCTATGAGAAGCGACAGGAGTTGGTGGAGAAAGCCGGGAAGACGGCGCTGAACGCGTCGCCGGAAAGCATAAGGTTAGGGCCAGACTCTTCAGACGCATGCAGGCCTCCGACAACTGTGGTAGCGGGGAGTATAGCAGATGGGCAGGTGTCAGGGTCTAGGAGCCGGGACTTGGGGCAGGGTTGCGCGGTATCTCAAATTTGAGATTTGAGATTTGAGAACCAGGACTTGGGCCTGGGTTGCGGGCGATCTCAAATTTGAGATTTAAGATTTCAGAACGAGATTTCAGAATTGAAGTTTCAGATTGCTGATTTCAGATATCCAGATTCCCCAAAATGCGAAAAAGCGTGCTTGATGCGAGAGCGACATGGTCTCTGAACAGCAGGGGAGAGAGCAGCGCTACGCCGGCGCGTCGATCTCCTCGAGGGACGTCTCGACGTCTTCGGCGTGCCTCCGGGCCAATTCGTAGCTGACGGCAATCTCATCGCAACACGAGTATTTGGGGCAACCCAGGCAGTCCTGAAAAACTTTGACCGGAAAGCTCTCGCGCGTGGCTCTTTGGAAGCCCAGCTTTTCAAAAAAAACCGGGACAACGGTGAGGGCAAAGACTTTCTTCAGGCCGCAGCGTTCGGCTTCGTCCATGATAGCCTCCGTGAGCAACGTGCCCACGCCCTTGGACTTGAGCGCCGCGTCCACACAGAGGGAACGAATTTCGGCAAGCTCCTGGCTGTAGAATTTGAGCGCGCCGCAGCCGAGAAGCTCTCCGTCTTCTTCCGCGACGGTAAACTCCCAGATGTCTTCGTAGAGGTTCGCCAGGGGGCGCGGAAGCAGGACCTGCTCAGCCACGTAGCGGTTGATCAATTTGTAGAGCGCAGGCACGTCGCGCAATACAGCTTTTCGGATGTTCAATTCTCTGTTTCCCTTTCTTCGCCATTTGAGATTTGAAATTTCAGATTTCAGAACCAACCTCTCGCGCTGCAGCGCTTGGAGCCGGGATTCAAAATTCCAGATTCAAATATTCCTCTGTTTTCCAGTTTCCAGTTTCTAATTTCCATTTTCCAGTTTCCAAGTGGCCTCGGCTTACTCGCCGCTCAGGCGCGCGGGCCCTGCATCAGTAGAATCAGCAGGGCCTTTTGAACGTGCAAGCGGTTTTCCGCCTGATCGAAAACCACCGAGCGCGGAGAATCGATCACCTCATTGGTAACCTCCTGGCCGCGATGCGCCGGCAGGCAATGCATAAACAACGCCGAAGGGGCGGCGGCAGCCAAGAGTTCATCCGTGACGCGATACGGCGCAAACACCTGGGCTCGGAGGTGGACGGCGTGCTCCTGGCCCATGCTTGCCCAAACGTCGGTGTAGACGGCCTGGGCTCCCGCCACGGCCTCAAGCGGGTTATTGAAAACCTCGACTGTCGCCCCCGTCGCCGCGCCCAGCGCCTTCGCCTCGGCGACCATCTCAGCTTTGGGCTCATAGCCCGGAGGGGTGGCGGCGTGCACGGAGACGCCAAGCTTCGCCCCAGTGATCATGAGCGAATGGCACACGTTGTTTCCGTCACCCACGAAAGCCAGCGTCAGCCCGGCCAGCTTTCCGAACTTCTCCCGCAGCGTAAAGAGATCGGCCAGAGCCTGGCAGGGATGAAAGAGGTCGGTGAGCGCGTTCACCACAGGAATGGAGGCGTTGTTCGCCAATTCCAGCACCGACTCGTGGGAGAAGGTGCGGGCCACAATGCCGTCCACCCAGCGCTCGAGATTGCGGGCAATATCTTTGACGGCTTCGCGTTCGCCCAAGCGCGGCTTGGCGTGATCCAGATAAACGCCAAAACCGCCCATGCTGGTCATGCCCACTTCAAAGGTGACGCGAGTGCGCAGGGAAGGCTTCTCGAAGATCATCGCCAGTTGTTTGCCCAAAAGCGCCTGGGCAAAGGTGTGCGGCGCGGCTTTGACGCGCTCCGCCAGCCCGAAGATCAGGCTCAGGTCACGCGGCGAAAGGTCCGTATCCGCCAGCAGATCGGTTACGCTTAGCCTTTCTTGCTTTTCCACCATAGTGAAACTCGACATTGTCCCTTCATCCCCTTGCCTAAAAGGTGCGGAAAAATCGACGCGCTGTCATCCTGAGCGCAGATTCCATGATCCCTCGGCTCACCACTTGGCATGAAAATGATTCCCCTCCTTGGTAAGGAGGGGTAATGATTCCCCTCCTTGGTAAGGAGGGGTCAGGGGTGGTTGTCGTACGCTAACTGTCCCACCCACCACCCCCTACCCCTCCTCCCGCTGAGGAGGGGAGTCATTTTCATGGCAGCGAAGGATCTCTGCAGTAGATTCCAAGACCAACGAACTACAAGCAACTGCCGAGATCCTTCGCTTCGCTCAGGATGACGGGCTCCCGGCTTTCCCACGCTGATCAATCGGCAGGGCCGCAAGGATCGGCTTTAGGGCCGTCATAAGTTCGTCCACGTGGCGGCGCTCGATGATTAGTGGCGGAAGAAAACGCAGCACCTTCTCCTGGGTGCAGTTGAAAATCACTCCCGCTTCGAGGGCCTGCCGGACCACATTCTTACAGGGAACGCGAAGGCGGGCGGCCAGCATCAAGCCCTCGCCGCGGACTTGCTCGATCACTTCGAATTCGCCGCGGAGAGCTTCGAGTTGGGCGCGCAAATAAGCGCCGACTTCGCGGACGTGTTCGAGAAATCCGGGGCGCTCGAGGATCTCGAGAACTTTCAGGGCCAGGCGGCATTGGAGCGGCCCGCCCCCAAAGGTAGTGCCGTGCATGCCGGGAGAGAAAGCCTGCGCCACTTCTTCGCGGGCAAGAATGGCCGCCAGGGGCAGGCCTGCCGCCAGGGGCTTGGCCACCACCACAACGTCGGGCCGCAGGCCGAATTTGGTGAACGCGAAGAAACGCCCGGTGCGCCCCAGGCCACACTGGATCTCATCGCAAATCAGCAGGGCGCCGTGGGTCCGGCAAAGCTCTTCCGCCGTCTTGAGGAATTCCTCGCTCAGTTCCACTACACCGCCTTCGCCCTGGATCACCTCGAGCAGCACGGCCCCCACGCGCGGCGTAAAGCTTTCGCGCAGGTGGTTCGGGTCGTTCAGGCGGACGAAGCGAAAGCCCGGAACGAGGGGCTCAAACGGCTTGCGATACTTTTCCGGCCAGGTCACGGAGAGCGCGCCAAAAGTTCTTCCGTGGAAAGAGTTTTCGACCGCCAGGATTTCGCACGACTCCTGATGCCGGCGGGCGTAGGCCCGAACCAGCTTTAGCGTTCCATCAATGGCTTCCGTGCCGGAGTTGGCGAAGAAGGCCCGGTCCATTCCCGACAAGGCGGTGAGTTTCTTGGCCAACGGAGCCTGGTAGGGGTGGTAAAGCAAATTGGAGGTGTGCAGAAGCGTCTCAGCTTCGTCGCGCAGCGCGGCGAGGATTTCCGGGTGGGCATAGCCAAGGGAATTTACCGCCAGCCCACCCAGGAAATCGAGATACTTTTTGCCCTGGTCGTCGTAGAGGTAACAGCCCTCGCCCCGCACGGCAAGAATCGGCAACCGGTCGTAGGTAGGGATGAGGACTTGCTTCTCGAATTGTGCAATCTCGTCGAAGTTCATGTGCTTTTCACAATCCGTGTTCCAACGTGCTGCCCATTGTTCACGGCCCGAAGCAGGTTCTTTGTTCCGTAGGCCGCGAGAATGTCAATTTCACCAACCTTCTGGCGGAGCAGGCGCGCGCACGAAAGAAGTTTGGGAATCATGCCTTCGCGCACCACACCTTTCCTGATCAACCCGGGAATCTCGCTGAGTTTCACGACCGGCAGCAAGCGACGCCGCGCGTCCCAGACACCGCCCGATTCAGTGAGGAAAAAGAGCCGGTCCGCCTGAAGGGCCACGGCAAGGGAGGCAGCCAGGTCATCGGCATTGATATTCAGGAATTCTCCCCGCGCACCCAGCCCCATGCTGGCCACCACTGGAACAATCCCGCCCCGCAAGGCCATCTCGAGGACGCCAGTCCGAATCTTGCTAGGCCGCCCGACGTAACCGAGGTCTTTCTTGTGACCGTACGGCCCCAAGGACAGCTTTCTTGCGTGGACCATTCCGGCATCGCCGCCGGAGATGCCCAGGGCCGGCTGCCCGAGCCGTTCGAATTCGGACACCCACTGCTTATTCACGATGCCGGCGAGAACCATCAGGGCAACGTCGCGCGTGGCAGCGTCGGTGACGCGCAGTCCCTGGTAGAATTCCGTGGGGATACCCAAGCGCTCGAGGGTGTGGGTCAGGGCGCTGCCGCCGCCATGGACGACGACGACAGAGTGGCCGGCGCGCTGCAAGTCCACGATTTGCCGAGCCAGACGCCTGCGTCCCCTCGTGTCCTCCGCGGCCTTTCCGCCGATTTTTACGACTAACTTCATATCAGGCCCAGTTCCTGCGGAAGTCCGAACATGAGGTTCATGTTTTGAACGGCTTGTCCCGCCGCGCCTTTGCCGAGGTTGTCCAATGCGGAAACGACAATGAGCCGCCGCGCCTCTTCATCGAGCGCAAAGCCAAGGTCCGCATACTGCGTGTTGGCCACCGCCTGAATCTCCGGCAGCGCCCCGCCCTCATAAACCCGGACCAGGGGGGAAGGTCCGTAAAGCTGCTTGAAAAGCGAGACCACCTCGCCCAGGGCCCGCCGCGCGTTGAGGCGGACGTATACCGTACTGAGAATGCCGCGCGTAATCGGTAACAAGTGAGGCGTGAAAATGAAATCCTTCTCGCGGATCTCCAGCGCCTGAAGCATCTCCGGGATGTGACGATGGGTAAAAAGGCCGTAAGCCCGGCAATTTTCGTTGACCTCGGGGAAGTGAAGCTTGCCGCTGGGAGTGCGGCCGGCGCCACTGGCGCCGGATTTGGAATCAGAAATGATGCCGGCAGACCGATCCACCCATCCGGAGCGCAGAAGCGGGGAGAGAGCGAGAATCACGGAGGTGGCATAACAGCCGGGATTGGAGAGCAATCGGGCGTTGGCGATGGCAGATCGGTTGAGCTCCGGCAGGCCATAGACGGCCTCGGCGAGCGCCTCCGCAGCGCGGTGCTCAAAGCCGTACCAGCGCGGGTAGGCGGCAGAATCCTTGAGGCGGAAAGCTCCGCTCAGGTCGATGACGCGCAAACCGGCATCCAGAAGCATGGGCACAACGTCGAGGGAAGTCTCGTGCGGGGTGGCCAGGAATACCACATCCGCTTCCGGCGCCCCCACGGCTTCGAGCAGAGAGGAGCCGGCCAAACCCTCCAGGTCAAGCGGCAGGCAGGGAATCGCGAACCGGCCGCGCAGCGCGGGATGAACCTGCTCGATGGGAAAGGGCTTCTTCCCGCCGGAGGTGGAGGAGATCATGCGCACCACGCGCGCGTCGGGATGCCGCGCCAGTAAGGTAAGAAGTTCGCGCCCCACGTACCCGCTCGCGCCCAGCACAACGGCCCGCACGGGCAGCACGGACCTGCTATTCAAATCCGCCGCTTGCGGAATCGCGAGAGGCGAGGCGAGGGCGCTGCTTCCAGGTTTTGTCGTGACATCCAACGTCGATTTAACCCCCACAGTCCGGCGGAGCGGAATATTTATGCATTCGATGCATAAATATACTTTCTTATACCGCAAAGATTTTTCGCTGTCAACAAGAAACGCTCGTTTGCGCACTGGCGTTTCAGCGCCTGAGGGGCTAGAATTAACCCGGGGAGCGTTTTCATGCCGGAGTCCACAATCGAGCGCAGGCGCGAGAGTTCAGGGGCCGCCATCAGCGCCAAGATCATCGCCCTCGCGGTGCTGGGGGGGTGCATCTACTTCGCCAGTTCAGTCGTTATTACCCTGATTTTCTCCATCCTCATCGCCGCGGTGCTCGAGCCGGGGGCAGAATTCCTGGAGCGGCTGCGGATGCCGCGCTGGCTGAGCTCGCTGATCATGGTCCTGCTGATGCTCACGGTCAGTTATCTCGCCGTGTACGGGCTTTATGGGCGGGCGTTGGACTTCATCGATAGTGCTCCCAAGCTGGCGGCCAGGCTCCGGCAAATTACCTCGCACCTGGATGTGGCCGCGCAAAGCTTTCAACAGAGCACGCGCACCATCATACCCTCCAACGCGGACAGCAGTCTGCCCACCGTGCGACTCCAGCAGGAATCTCCCTGGACGCAGTTCTTGCTGCGCGGCGTGGGATCGGTTTACGCCTTCACGATCACCGTGATGTTCATTCCTTTCCTCGTCTTTTTCATGCTGAACTCCAAGGACCATTTATGGGCGGCCACGCTCAACCTCTTTCCACGCCAGAACCGGCTGCAGGTTGAGAATGTCATTCACTGCATCGGACTGATGCTGCGCCAGTTCGCGCTGGGAAACCTGCTGGTGGCTCTTATTACCGCGGTTCCCATCTGCCTGGTCTTCGCCTACCTCCGCCTCCAGTACGCCTTGGTGTTGGGGTTGCTGGCGGCGTGTGTGTGCCTTGTCCCTTATATCGGAGTGGCGCTGGCACTGGTTCCTCCCCTGCTGGTCGCTCTGATGCAATACGACTCGGTCAAACCCTTTTTGATTCTGGCGGCCGCGGTCGCCGCAGCGCATTTTATTGCGGTGAATATCCTGACTCCGCGACTCGTGGGCCATCGCCTGAACCTGAATGCCGTGGCGGTCACCCTCGCGATGATGTTCTGGGCCTGGTTGTGGGGAGGGTTTGGGCTGATCCTGGCCGTGCCCATCACCGCCGCCATCAAAGCCGTGTGCGACAACGTTGAAAAGCTGAAGCCGTATGGGGCGTGGATGGGGGAAGGGTGAATCCAGTCGAGAGTGGAAGGTCAAAAGTCGACAGTCGACAGTCGACAGTTGAGGAGTTTAGGAGTGGTGGAGTTCGGAAGTCACAAAATTGAAATGCTGACATACGCACCTGCATGATTAAGGCAATTTCAAATGGCAAAGCGCAAATGGCAAATTTCAAATGGTCTCAAATTTGAAATTTGGCATTTGAGATAGGTCTTTGTGAGTTCACGACTGTTGATCTTCACCTTCTCGACTCTCGACTTTTGACTTTTGACTTTTGACTCCCAGACTCCTCGACTACCCCTGGGCGCGCAATTCGCGGACAAGAGCCTCGATCGACTCGCACTCCTGAAAGATGCGGATGCCGGCAATGCCTGCGGCCCCCGCTTCCAGGCAAGGCCGGATGCGTTCCACGGTGATTCCCCCCAGAGCGAGGACCGGTGTTCTTATCTGCGCATTTACTCTCCGCAACTCGTCCAAACCCAACGGCGGACCGTACTTGAGCTTGGACGGCGTCTCGAAGACCGGACCGAGCAGAAGGTAGTCCGCTCCGGCTGATTCAGCGGCTATCGCCTCACCCAATGAGTGGCAGGAGACACCAACAACGAAAGGGCGGGGGGCCACTTGGCGGACGGTTGAGACGGGCATAGATTGTCCGCCCAGGTGCACTCCTGCTGCCCCCGCCGCCAAGGCGACATCAAGGCGGTCATTGACCAGTACGCGAGCGCGTGCAAGAGGCGAACTGCGGAGATCCTTCGCTTCGCTCAGGATGACAGGCTGACGGGGAGGTTCGTCATGCACGCTCGAGAGGCGAGACGCCCGCACCACGGATGGGAATTCCCTCCCGGCGCTCACAGCTTCTTCCACCAGTGCCATCAACTCACGGGTGGGGAGATCTTTCTCTCGAATTTGCAGGATGTCTATCCCGCCCCGCAGTGCTTCCCGGATGACTACCGCGAGAGGGACGGACTTGAGCTGGCAACGGTCGGTGATGTAGCAAAGAACGAGACTACTCATTGGTTTGAGTTGGGGTCAGAGGTTGGGGTGGGGCGGAGAAGTTGCCAGATCTCTAGAATCGCCAACCAGATATCAGCTAATCCGAGGCCGGAAATCGTCCCGCGGAGGAAGTCGTTATGTGTGATTACTGAGAGTACCGGGGAGTTGTCAATGAAATAGTTCTGACTCCAAAACGATGCCCAGGGAAGGATAAAGAGGAAGATACCCAGTTCGAGACAGAAGATGATGTAGATGATGGTCAGCAGTTTGCGCATGTCTATTCGGCGATGTCAGGCTGGCCGGATCGCGTCTTATGAGCTTTTCTGCTGAAAGGCGCGTATCTTGTCTGCGACATCGCGAAAATCGATCCTCCGGCCGTAAACCTCAGAGTACATTTCGAGCGCGCGAGGCAGGTCGCCTGCCCGCTCATAAGCGACTCCCAGGTCGTACTGGAGAGCCAGTCGAACCTCATCGTCGAGGTGGGGAGTCTCCAGCGCCCGGCCGTACCACTTCGCGGCGATCGGGGCCATGCCCTTGTCCATGAAGCAAGCGGCAAGCAAAGAGCAAGCCTGCAGGTAGTTTGCCGGAAGGGATGTCTTTTCCGCGCCATTCACCACCCGTTGGAATTCTCTGATCGCCTGGTCGAGATGTTTCATCTCCCAGAAAGCCACGCCCAAGTTGAAGTGGGCTTCCGCATCATCCTCCAGTCCGGGCTTCGGACGGCTGCCGTCCGAAGCGAGGCGAGGACCCTGCCCTTCTGCCTCGGCCTGAGCCGGTGGTGGAGCTAGTTCCTTCGATTCGCCGGAGATGCGAGGCGCCGCAGCCGAGGAAGGAGGCGCCTCCGGTCGTCCCATCCCAGACTCGATCCCCTGGCTGAAATCGCCGACAAGATGAGTGGAGGATTCGACGCCTGCGCCGAGGGGCGGCTCCGAAGGAGGCTCTTCTTCACCGGGAATGATCGAGGGCGCGATGGCAGGTCGTCCCTCAGGCTTCGGAACCTCCGGGCCGCTCGCCGGTTCCCGCCGGCCAACAGCTTGTTGGCCGGGCGGAACAACTCTCACAGGGGCTCGTTCCTGAGCGGCCGCGGGTGGTTTGGGAGGAGGTTCGAAAGGCATACCTGACGTATACGCCTTGACAAGGGCCCGAAGTTCGGCGATTCGGGGGTCGCCTCGAAACGTCTCACCTAATGACTCGACGGCCCCTCTCGCTTCCTCAAAGAACCCCTGCTCGAGATAGAAGCTGATCTCAACCTTGGTGTCATCAAAATTGAACGAAGCGGCCTGCTGAGCAGATTCGGAGGCCGCTGCCTCCGGGCTCTTGGCAGCCAGAAAGCCCTCCAAATCCTGCGAAAGGTCGACCATTTGAATTTCAGTATAGGACGCAGGCGGAAGTGTGTATGGAACGGACGCTGACGCGTCGAGCGGCGGTTCCGCGAAAGCTGCAGGTGATGCTTGGGAGGCGGGAGGGAGGTAAGGATCCAACGACGAGTCTTGTCCCGCTAGGCTCGGGGCCGGTGCGAACTCGGAAGTGAGGTCGGTCTCATCGGAAGGCGATGGCGCAGGTGGCGCCGGAGTTGGCGGTAAGGGTTCCGGTGTCTTTGCCGGGGCCGTAACTGCCGGGAGGCGGACTGTCAGTGCGGCAGCAGCCTCCGGTTCGCCGGCCATCTGCGCAAATCGCCGGGCTCCCTCCGCATCACCCTGCTGTGCGCATATCAGCGCCAGAGCCTGGGCCGCTCGTTCCGCACGTTCCGGCATATCCTTCCAACACATTCCCACCAGGCGTTTGTGGATCTCGATCTCGTCAGGATAGATTTCCAGGACCCTCTCGAGTTCCGCAACCGCCCGGCTCAACAAATGGTAACGCGCAAATAGCTCGCTATTATCGAGTGCTTCCCTGACCATTCCTACCCGGTCGGTCGCAGGCACGGGCGCGGCGGGCGAGAGTGAAGAGTCATCTCCAGTTAGATCAAGGGAAGAGGGGGACAGATCGTCAAGCGGTACTTGACCGGGTTTCTCGCCCTGCTTCTGGAGAACATCTTTCCGCAGCACGTCATAATGTTCGTTCCCGGGATCGTGATCGATCAGCTTTTGAAACGCTTGTCTGGCCTTCTCGAATTGCCCGCACTGAAGATAAGCGTGGCCCAACGCCTCCAGGATTTCGAGTTGCGCATTCATGTCCCCGCTCTGGTCACAGATGCGATAAATCAGCTCGAGAGCGGGAAGATGCTGGGGAGACTTACTCCGGATCAGGCGCAGAGACTCCATCAAGACGCTGGTGTTCCCTTGCGCAATAAGCTCGTTTGCAGCGGTGGCTAGGGTCGTGGATGCCGCGTCGAATTGGCCCGCTTGCACGCACGCAGATACGAAACAAGCGAGTGGCGGAATGTCCGGGGGCACGGCCCGAAAGAACTCCAGCGCCAGCGTCTCCGCTTTCTTGAACTGCCGCAAGGCAACGTAGGACTCGATCCGGAGCGTGCGTGCGGCAGGATCGTCCTTCAAGCCGGGAGCACTATTCAGGATCGCTTCTGTGTCCTCCGGGTGCTTGAGCGCGAATGCCAGGCGTGCCCTGAGCAGTTGTATTTGCGGTGCGTCAGGACTCAAGTCCTGCGCTTTTTTCAGAGCCACCTCCGCGGCGGCCGGGTCCTCCCGGCCGAGCGCAAGCTCTGCGCACTCCAGATTAACCTGTAAGGCATCGGCCTTAAGGCCCAGTTCCTCACAGAAGGCCGCCAGACGCGATCTCGCCCCGGCATTCTCGGGATCGAGCTGTACAACCTTCCGCAGCGTCTCGAGCGCTTTGTCGTTCTGTTTTTTCTTCTTGTAGAACTCGGCGACCTGGTAATAGAGATCGCGGGTCTCGCGGACCATTCTCTGCGACTGGTAAAGCTCCCCAAGTTTCAGGAGAGGGCCAACTGAGTCCGGTTCCAGCTTGACGATCTTCCTGTAGATGGCGACGGCCTTGAGCGCGTATCCGCTGTGAACGTAGGCCTCGGCGAGCCTGTAGAACTGCTTGAGACCCTCGACGACATTTTTGTCGCGAACGTAGAGGTCGCCAATGGTGTTCAGCAGGATTAGCTCGGAGGGGTCCTTCTCGAGGATGCGAAAGTATCGGTCGATCGCCTGACTGATCTTGCCCTGGCTGGCGAAGTTTTCCGCCTCTTGCAGTGCCCTGGCTTTGTTAAAAGCCATTCGTACGCTCCGCTTTCCTGGACCGACAAGAAACCATGCGCTACCGTAACATACGCTCCTGCTCTAGTCAACGAACGGTCCCCGTCTCAGGGCAAAGACTGGGGAGTGGTTTACGAACCGCGCCGAATGAGGTTGTTACAAAATTAAGCCCCAGCGAACACTCTGTCAGGAAAGGCAGGCCCGGAATGCATCTCACCGAGTCGGAATGGCCATCAGAAACTATCCGAGTTTGAGCTGTCCGCGCACTCCGGGATGGTGTCGGAACTCGCCGTTTTGGGGCAAAAACACCCCATCACTGCCCGGAAAATGGCGAAAAAATCACCACTTGTGGGGTATTTCCCCGTCTGAGACTCTGCTGGGGATGAGTGACCCGTTGCAGGTCGTGTGCTCTAATGTGACGCTTGGCCATTAGAAGCCTGCATTCACTCTCATAATGTCTGCTCCGCTGGCGACGAATAGGTAGAGGGTCAGGTTGGCACTACGCATGCTCTGGAAGGGAGTGCACGAGAGTGTGCAGTTTAAGCGGCGGGCCCTAGGCGGGGGAAATGGGCTGGGGCCGAGCTTCGCTTTCGCAAGGCACACTCCGAGCAAAAGACGCTTGACCGCACCAAGCGTAAAGGCGTAGAGTGTGCGGCTTCTGAGGCTTTCGGGCAAGACGCACTTGCTGGGGCCTCTGGCGAGGAGAGCGGCAATGGCTCTTCACGGCGAAATCGCGCGGCACGCTGGCTCCTTCGGCGCCAGAGCCGTGTGGAACGCTGCGACGGCCTACTCCTCAGCACGCCCATCCCCTTCACAGTTCCCTGACGATTGTTCGTACAAACCCGATCGAGGACGGCACTCCGTCAGCAGCGTTTTCCACTGCCTAATTGTGGACCAGCGCGCGGAGCGCCGGGCTTAGAGGATAAAGGGACCAATGCAAATCATCGTGACTGATTTGAAAAAATGCGTGGGCTGCCACAGTTGTGAATTAGCATGCGCTGTCAGCCGGTCCGAATCCAAGGAATTGGCGCAAGCCATTCTGGAAAACCCGAAGCCGGCCACGAGGGTGCGAGTCGTCGGGATTGGGAATCGGCCCGTTCCGCTACAGTGCCAGCAGTGCGAAGACGCGCCCTGCGCAGCGATATGCCCGTCCGCGGCACTTTACCGCCTGGGGAAAGACCAAACCGTTTTGTTCAACCGGGAGTGCTGCATCGGCTGTTCGAGCTGTGTTTTGGTGTGCCCGTTCGGCGCGATCCGCAGGGCCGACGGGGGCGTGATGGCCAAGTGCAGTCTGTGCTTCGACCGGCTTGCCGAGGGCAAGCAGCCGGCCTGCGTGGAGGCGTGCCCCACCAAAGCACGCAAACTCGCCGAGGCCAATTTAGTCGCGGAAGAGAAGCTTCGCAAAACGGCTTTGGCCGTCGCCACTCTCGAGGCCAAAGCGGACAGACAAGAAGGTTGGGTTAATTGATGTAGCCTGATTCTCGATCGCCGGGTTCTGCAAGGCCTTGCGGAACCAGAGGGGGTAACCGGAAAGCCTGATGAACCGAGTCGCGCTAGAAACCATTCTTGAACGTTATCGCCGCAACCCCGAGCAGGTTATCGCCATCCTCCACGCCCTTCAGGATCAGGAGAGGTACCTCCCGCAGGAGGACTTGCGCTTTCTCGCCAAAGAACTTCAGATCCCTTCCAGCCAACTCTTCCAAATCTCGACTTTCTACAAAGCTTTCAGTCTCAAGCCGCGTGGCAAGCACCAGTGTCATGTTTGCATGGGCACGGCCTGCCATGTGCGCGGAGCGGCGCTGATTTTGGAAGAAGTGGAGCGCAAATTAGGGATCAAGTCCGGGGAGACAAGTTCCGACCTGGAATTCTCCTTAGACACAGTCAACTGCCTGGGAGCCTGTGCCCTGGCTCCAATCGTGGTGGCGGACGGCGAGTACTTCGGGAATATGAGTGCGCCCTCCGTGGCCAGAATGCTCAGGCAAGTCAAGGATGGCAAAGCTGCGAAGCCGCGCAAGGGGGCAAGACCTAAAGACGAGGGATCGCAGGCGGAAGCCAATCTTCCGGAAAGAGTAATTCCCTTTTTCCCCAGCCCTGTCGAGCTAAACAGATACCGAGAAGACCTGATCGCGGCACACAATCCCGACCTGCCTTGTTTGGCAGTTTGCCGAGGCACCGGCTGCTCAGCGATGGGAAGCGAGGATTTGTATCTCGCGCTCAAGGAGAGCATCGAAGGGAACAACCTGGGCGATAAGGTGCGCCTGAACTTCACAGGCTGCCACGGGTTTTGCGAAAAGGGACCCTTGACGGTAGTCTTTCCGGAGGAGATTTTCTATACCTCGGTTCGCCCCCAGGATGCGGAAGAAATTCTGACCAAGGTTCTCGAAAGAGCCGGTCCCGTCGAGCGGCTGCTTTATCAGGAGAAGCAGACCGGCAAGCGGATTGTGCACCAGTCAAAGGTGCCGTTCTTCCAACGCCAGAACCGCCTCTTGATCGGCAACAACCGCCTCATCAACCCGGAGAGCCTCGATGACTACATAAGGGTTGGAGGCTACTCAGCGCTTCCCAAGGCCCTCTTTGCGACGACGCCCGAGCAGGTTATCGCGGAAATTCGAAAGGCTGGTTTGCGCGGAAGAGGCGGCGGAGGTTTTCCGGCGGGACTCAAATGGGAAACCTGTCGTAACGCCCACGGCAACGTTCGTTACATCATCATCAACGCCGACGAGGGCGACCCTGGCGCGTTTATGGATCGTTCCGTGCTGGAGGGGAATCCGCATTCCGTCCTCGAAGGATTGATCATCGCGGCTTATGCGATCTCTTACGGGGTCAGTCCGAGTCAAGGCTTCATCTATGTACGTCATGAATATCCGTTAGCTCTGAAATTCTTCACCCATGCGGTTGAGCAAGCCCGCGCCTGCGGCCTGCTGGGCAAAAATATTCTGGGCAAAGCAGGATTTGATTTTGACGTGCAAATCAGCCAGGGCGGCGGCGCGTTTGTCTGCGGCGAGAGTTCTGCCTTGATGGCCAGTATCGAGGGCAAGCCCGGCGAGCCTCGTGCTAAGTATGTTCACACCGTCCACAAGGGCATCCATAACCAGCCCAGCAATCTGAACAATGTCGAGACCTACGCCAACGTGCCGTTGATCGTCAACAACGGCGCGGCTTGGTACAACTCGATGGGCACGGAGAACTCCAAAGGCACCAAGATCTTTTCGCTGGTTGGGAAGATCAACCACACCGGCCTGGTGGAAGTGCCGATGGGCATCACCCTGCGCGAAATCGTCTACGAGATCGGCGGAGGCATCCCCAACGGCAAGAAATTCAAGGCAGTCCAAACCGGCGGCCCGAGCGGCGGGTGCCTGCCGGAGTCACTTCTCCACCTGCCGGTGGATTTTGACGAACTTACCAAGGTCGGCTCGATGATGGGTTCGGGCGGCATGATCATCATGGATGAAGACACCTGCATGGTGGACGTGGCCCGATACTTCCTCAACTTCCTCCTGGATGAAAGCTGCGGCAAATGCACTCCTTGCCGGGAAGGCATCCGGCAAATCCTGGGCATCCTGAATCGCGTGTGCGAGGGGCAGGGCAGAGAGGGCGATCTCGAACGGCTGGTCGATCTGGGCAATGCGGTCCAGGACAGTTCGCTCTGCGCGCTGGGCGGAAGTGCGGCCAATCCCCTGCTCACCACAATCAAGTATTTTGAGGAAGAGTACGTTGCTCACATCCGGCACAAGCGGTGCCCGGCGGCGGTCTGCAAGGCGCTGATCGAATACGAGATCCTCCCGGAGAAATGCACGGGTTGTAAGGCCTGCGTCAAGCCCTGCCCGAGGAGTGGAATTAGCGGAGACCTGAAGAAGCCGCACTGGCTCGATAAACAGCAATGCATTAAGTGCGGGATTTGTTTTGAGATCTGCAAATTTGACGCGGTGGTGAGAAGATCGGTGGGAGTTTGATGGAAGAGGCAGGCAAAATCTGTACGGTGCGAATCGACGGCCAGCCGGTTTCCGTGCCGGAGGGAACCACCATCCTCGAGGCCGGACGCAAACTGGGAATCAAGATTCCTACGCTCTGTCATCATCCGGCGCTCGAACCTTATGGCGTGTGCCGGGTGTGCATCGTCGAACTGAAGCGCGGCCGGCGGGTGCGGGTGGTGACGGCGTGCAATTTCCCCATCGAGGAAGACGGCCTGGAGGTTTCCACAAACTCCCCGCGAATCCAGAAGGACCGCCGCACAGTCATTGAGCTGTTGCTGGCGCGGTGTTTCAGCTCTCCAGTCATCCGCGAATTCGCTGCCACTTTCGGGGTCCATGACACCGATCTGGAGAAGACCTCTGGAGAGGAGTGCATCCTCTGCGGGCTTTGTGTAAATGTCTGCCGTGACCTGATCGGGCAGGCTGCGATCGGTTTCGAGAGCCGAGGTGCGGACCGCAAGACGGCTACGCCCTTCGGCGAGCCAAGCGAGGATTGCATTGGGTGCGGGGCCTGTGTCTATGTTTGCCCGACCGGCTGCATCAAGATGGAAGACCTTCCCACAGAACGAATGATTGACCGCTGGATGAGCTTGATGCCGTTCTTGAAATGCCGCAGTTGCGGCAAAGCCTTCGGAGCCGCACGCCACCTCGAGCTTTTGAAGTACCGCCAGCCGCTGGCGAGGTTTTATTTAGAGGTGTGCCCGGAATGCCGTGGCAAGTCGCTCGGAAAAGCGCTTCTGGGGCCGAGCATTGCGACGCAAGAGACTTTTGCTGGATAGCTCCCCTCCGCGTCGAGGAGGGGAATTACATCGAGGAACTAAACCATGTCCAAGATCATTGCCTCAGCCGCCATTCGTGGTGCGCACTATTACATGACGCTGGCCCGGCAGCAACTCAGTCAGGCTATTGAGAAGCACGGTCCGGACGCGAAAGTCGCATACCCCAACACCGGCTACTATCTGCCGCTGATCCTCGCCCTATTGGGAAAGAGGGTCGAACGATTGAAGGACTGCGTGGAAGCGCTGGACGAGATGCAGATTCTGCTTCCCGAAGTGCCCAGCGACAGCCTCTGGCTTCCCTATCTCGGCTCGGCCCTGGACGCGGGGATCGCCACCTTGGTCGCCGAAGAGGTGATCGAGGCCCTCAAGTGCCTCGACCCTCAATACCGCCCAACGCCGCCCTTCCTTGGTTTTACGGACGACTCCATCCTGCGCACCCAGGGCATCAAGCTGGTGGATGGCCGCATGCCGGGATTTGCCGCCTGCGTGGGCGCTTTGCCCACCAACCAGGAAGCCGTGGCCCTGGCCCGCGAACTCCAGGAGAAGAACATTCTGGTTTTCATGGCCGGCAGCAGCAATGGCCGATCGATGGCCGAGCAGTTGGCGGAAGAGAACGTGGAGATGGGCTGGGACACTTACCTTGTTCCCTACGGGAAGGAGATGAGCGCGGCCGTGCACGCCCTGAACTTTGCGGCGCGTTCCGCCATGACTTTCGGCGGGGTCAAGCCGGGCGATATCGAGGGCGCGCGGAAGATCTTGCTTTACAACAAAGAACGCGTGTTCGCCTTCGTGCTGGCGCTGGGCACCGATCCGGAAGCTCCACCCGACCAGTTGATCACGGATCAGAAATACGCGACGGCGGCGGGGGCCATCAACTTCGGCTTCCCCGTGATTGCCGATTCCGCCATTCCACAGATTCTGCCGCGCGGCATCTGCACCTATGAGCACGTCGTTTCCAAGGTGCCGCTGGATCGCATCGTTGCCAAAGCGGTCGAGGTTCGGGGGCTCAAGCTCAAGGTTTCCAAGATCCCCATCCCGATCGCCTATGGCGCGGCGTTTGAAGGCGAACGCGTACGCAAGGAGAACCTTCAGGTGGAATTCGGCGGCAAGTACTCGCAGGCTTTTGAGTACCTGCGCAAGAGGGCCATGGACCAGGTCGAGGACGGAAAGGTGACGATGGTGGGACCGGACATCGACACGGTCGCGCCGGGCACAGCCCTACCCCTGGGAATCGTTGTGGATGTGGCCGGCCGCAACTTTCATGAGGATTTCGAGAGCGTGCTGGAGCGGCGCGTCCATAAGTTCACCAGTTGCGCCAGCGGCATCATGCACATCGGCCAGCGCGACATCAACTGGATTCGCATCAGCAAGGAAGCCTTCCAGAAAGGTTTCCGCATGAAGCACCTGGGCGAACTGCTGATCCACAAGTACAAGGACGAGTTCTCCGGCATCGTGGATAAAGTGCAGGTCACGATTTACACCGATGAGAAACAGATGCAGGATTCGCTGCGCGACGCCAGGGCGGCTTATGACAAGCGCGACGAGCGCATGGCAGGCATGAAAGACGAAGATGTGGACCGCTTTTACAGTTGCATCCTCTGCCAGAGTTACGCGCCCAACCACGTCTGCGTCGTCACGCCGCAGCGGCTTGGCCTTTGCGGCGCTTACACCTGGCTCGACTGCCGGGCGGCGTTCGAGATGGATGCACACGGTCCCAACCAGCCCATTGCGAAAGGAAGCTGCCTGGATCCGACGCTAGGGGTTTGGGCAGGGGTCAATCAATACGTCGTTAAGGCCTCCAACGGTCACCTTCAGAAGGTGACGATGTACTCGATCATGGAAGACCCACAGACCAGTTGCGGGTGCTTCGAATGCATCGTGGCCATCCTGCCGGAAACCAACGGCGTCATGGTGGTCAACCGGGAATTCCAGGGGATGACCCCGATTGGCATGACCTTCTCCACCATGGCCGGCGAGGTGGGCGGTGGAGTGCAAACCCCAGGCTTTTTGGGCGTGGGCAGGATGTACGTGGTGAGCGAGAAATTCATCTCCGCGGAAGGCGGACTGCCGCGAGTGGTGTGGATGCCCCAGGAACTTAAGGACGAAATGCGGGAGCGCTTGGAAAAACGGCTGGCGGAAATGGGGCAGCCGGAGTTGTTCGATAAGATTGCGAGCGAGAAGGACGCAGTTTCAGTGGAAGAATTGGTCGAGTTTTTGCAAAAGGCGGATCACCCGGCCCTGGCGATGGCGTCGGTCCTGGGCTGATTGATGTCTCCGTGTTCTCCGTGCTTTCAAAGCTTCAACACGGAGATCACAGAGCACCTCGGTGACCTCTGGGTTAGATCTTTTCGAGGCACAGAGGGCACGGAGGCAATTGCGAAGAATTCGTAGTTTATTGAAGTTATTTCGGAAGGAGTCGAGCACATGGCAAAGCTTACAGGAATTGGCATTTATAAATTATTGCCCAAGACCAATTGTGGAGAGTGCAATTTCCCGACCTGCATGGCGTTCGCCATGCAAGTAGCGGCGAAGAAGGTTGCGCTCGAGGCATGCCCGTACGTGTCCGAGGCTGCCAAGCAGGAACTTGCCGAATCGGCGGCCCCGCCGATGCGCACGGTGACGGTGGGCGCAGGTCCCCGAGCAGTTCAGATTGGCGGCGAGACAGTTCTCTTCCGTCACGAAGAGAAATTCCACCATCCCACCGCTTTTGCCGTTTGCGTCAAGGATACGGACGACGTTGCGGCGGAAATCAAGTTGATCCACAACTTGAAATTCATCCGCAGCGGGAAGCCGGTCTGTGTCGAGCTCGTCGCACTCGAGCAGGCGGGCGACAGTGCTTCTTTCGTGGCGGCGGCGAAGGTGCTCCGCGAATCTACGGACCTTCCGGTTGTGCTGATGAGCAGTGATCCCACGGCGCTTTCCGGCGCTCTGGAGGTCCTTGCTGACCGCCGGCCGCTCGTTTATGCCGCGGATAAGAGCAACTACGAGCAAATGGCCCGGCTGAGCGCCAAGTTCAAAGTGCCGGTGGCTGTTAAAGCCGGCACCCTGGAGGAGCTCGCCGACCTCACGGCTAAGATCAAGCAGGCCGGCGTGGCGGACCTAGTTCTAGCACCCGTCATCAGCGGTATGAAAGAGGGGATCACCTGCCTTACCCAGTTGAGGCGGCTTGCCCTGGAGAAGAACTTCCGGCCGCTCGGCTATCCGGTGATGGTTTTGACCACGGCACAAGACCCGGCCCAGGAAACGCTGGAGGCTATTACTTACGCGTGCAAGTATGCTGGGATCGTAGTCATGCGCGGCAAACAGCCCTGGCAGATGCTTCCCGTACTCACCGCCCGGTTCAACATCTTCACCGATCCGCAGGTGCCGAATGCCGTCGAGGCGAAAGTGTATAAGGTGGGCGATGCCGGCCCGACTTCGCCGGTGCTGGTGACAACGAACTTTGCCCTTACGTATTTCACCGTCGAGGGCGAGGTGGAAAACAGCAAGGTGCCTGCCTACATCGCCACCGTCGAAACGGGCGGACTGGGAGTGCTGAATTCCTACGCCGACGACAAGCTGACGGGCGAAACGATCGGGAAGGCAATCAAGGCTTGTGGAATTATGAATCAGGTGCAGCACAAGAAGCTGATTATTCCAGGACTGGTGGCAGTTCTGAAAGGCGAACTCGAGGACGAAACCGGCTGCGAGATTGTGGTCGGTCCCGAGGAAGCGGCAGGGATTGTTAACTTTCTCAGAACGCAGTGGAAGTAGCGCGCTGCCCTGTAGGGGCGGCCCTTGTGGCCGCCCTGGGCGCCCACAAGGGGTGCCCCTTCGAGGACACATAGGCAAACGAATGAGTGTAGGCTCAGGTCCACTTCCAAAGGAGCATCGAGCGCAGGTCACCTTCTGGCCGGAAGGTGAGCGCGTTCGTGTGCCTTTGGAAACAACTCTCTTGGAGGCGGCGAAAATCGCCGGGGTGGACTTGGCCAGTTCCTGCGGCGGGGACGGCCTGTGCGGGAAATGCCGGGTAATCGTCCGGCAGGGAAACGTGACGGCCCAACCCACCAGCCTGCTCAGCCGCGAGGAGATCCGGCGCGACTACGTCCTGGCGTGTCAAACCCAGGTGGCTGGGGACGTCGAGGTGGAGATTCCTCCGGAGTCTCGAGATGAGGCAACACAAATCCTCATCGATATCGATGCTCAGCGCTATCGCGCGCTTTGCCCGGTGATCGGGTCGCTCGAGGTGCATCCTGCCCCGCTGACGCGCAAGCTGTATCTCGAATTGGCGCGTCCGACCCTCGACGACAGCCTCTCCGATCAGTCGCGGCTCTTTCGGGAGATTCGCCGCCGGCGCCCGGCACCGATCATGCAGCTCGGGCTCAAAGTGCTGAGGAGCTTGCCCAAGCTGCTGCGCGAAGCGGACTGGAAGGTCACCGTCACGGTGGGCTGGCGCGGAGGCACTTTGGAAGTACTCCAGGTGGAGCCTGGCGACCGCACCAGCCGGAACCTGGGTGTGGCGGTCGATGTGGGCACAACCACGGTTGTCGCCCACCTGATTGACCTGGATACGACGGAGAGAATCGATGCCGAGGCGGTGTGCAACTCTCAGCGCGCCTGGGGCGATGAGGTCACGCGACGCATCATTCATGCCGGCACGCCGGGTGGTTTGGACGAACTACAGAAAGCCGTGATCGGGAATATCAACGGGCTGATCGGCGCCATGGTGCAGCGCAACAAAGTGACCGCGAGCGACATCACAGCGGTGGTGTTCGCCGGCAACACCACCATGACCCATCTGCTGCTGGGCCTGGACCCCAGTTCCATTCGCAAGACGCCGTACGTTCCCGTTACTACCACCACATCGCCCATTCGAGCGGTCGAGGTCGGCATCCAGGTCAATCCGCGGGGGCTGCTCTACACCGTTCCCAGCATCGGAGGATGGGTCGGGGGAGATGTGACGGCGGGCATTTACGCCGTGGGTCTGCGCCGTTCGGAGAAGGTCCAGATGCTGATCGATATCGGTACCAACGCCGAGATCGCCATCGGCAATCGCGATTGGACGATCGCTTGTTCCGCCTCAGCCGGTCCCGCTTTCGAAGGTTCGGGCGTGAAACACGGAATGAAGGCGATCCACGGGGCCATTGAACGAATCGAGATCAATCAACAAGGCGCAGTTCAATATCGGACCGTAAGGAACGGCATTCCGCGTGGTATCTGCGGGTCCGGGCTGATCGACCTGATCGCCGAGTTGTACAAGGCGGAAGCGATTGACCGATCGGGGAATCTGGTGCCCGGCGCCAGTCCGCGTATCCGTGAGCGGGACGGCATGCTCGAGTTCGTGCTGGTCCCGGGAACGCGCCTGGATACCGGTCAGGATATCGTGGTCACCCAGGCGGATTTGACCAGCTTACTGAATGCCAAAGCGGCCATTTACGCGGGCGCGGAGGTCCTGGCGCGAGTCGTTGGCCTCGATTTTCAGGACATCGAGCAGCTCTACATCGCGGGCGGATTCGGCAACTACCTCGACCGGGACAAGGCGATCGCCATCGGATTGATTCCGGACTTGCCGAGGGACAAGATCCGATTTGTTGGCAATACATCCATCGTGGGCGCTGATTTAGGCCTGCTTTCTGAGAGCACGTGGCAGGAATTGCATTCGACCGCTGAATCGGTTACGTATTACGACCTTATTAATTATCCAAATTATTATGACGAGTTCCTGGCGGCAAGGTTCATTCCCCATACGGATCTCAGCAGGTTTAAGTCCGTGCAGCATTCGCGAGAAGTGGAGGCTTGGGCATAAATGGCGTTCACCCTGGCGGTAGCCGGCAAAGGCGGTACTGGCAAGACCACCCTGGCGGCGTTGCTGATTCAAACCTTGACTGAGCGCGGGGAGGGGCCTGTCCTGGCGGTAGATGCCGACCCCAACCCCAACCTGGGCTTCGTGCTGGGGTGCAAAGTGGAGAAGACCATCAGCGAATTGCGAGACGAATTGCTGGATCACATCCGCAAACTCCCCGCGGGAGTAACCAAAGACGATTACCTGGAGATGGGAATTCAAGAGTGCTTGTGGGAGGGACGTGGTGTCGATCTGCTGGTCATGGGCGCCGGCGAAGGGCCGCGCTGTTACTGTGCGGTGAATAATGTTTTGCGGCGTTGCATTGACCGCCTTCGCGGCGCTTATCGGTACGTGGTCTTGGATAACGAGGCGGGACTCGAACACCTCTCCAGATGCACAACCCAGGATGTCGATGTGCTCCTGGTGGTAAGCAACGGCCTGCCCGTTTCGCTGCAAGCGGCTGCGAGGATCCGCGAGCTGACCAAGAAGTTGGCGTTGCGGATCGGAGGACAATACCTGGTCCTTAACGATGTCGAAGCGGCTGGGGGCGGAAGGGAAAATGCTAACGCGCCTTTACTCGCGCAGCAAACGGGCCTCAAGTTGCTCGGCGTAGTGCCGTCGGACAGCCGCTTGCGCGAACTGAGCCGGATGGCGGCACCGGTGAGTCAACTAGCGGCGGATTCGCCGGCTCGGAGCAGCTTGCGGGAGTTGCTTGAAGCGGCCCTGTCGCCCGCGCCTCTAGCAGGTTAGGGGTGTCATTCTGACAGGTTAGGGGTGTCATTCTGAGCGAAGCGAAGAATCGCCGTAGTTCGCACCTGAGGCAACTGCAGAGATCCTTCGCTTCGCTCAGAGTCTGTGATTTTTTTGGATTTTTGGCCATTTTCGAGCACTTAACTCATTTGTTATCAATGGCACTTTTCGGCAACATTCAAAAAAATCACGCTCTCTCAGGATGACAGCCAATGGGCCAGATGTTAGAACCGGCTGCTCGTGATGGCTGACCAGATAGCTGCTTAGATTCGGAGGAGGAAAAACAATGGTTCCAGATGCGAAGAAAACCTGGGGTGGACGAGTCAATTCGGTGACTATCGGTGCAACTCAGGCCGGTGGGGGAACTCGCGGCTACACTGTCGCAATTGGAGGGTCCGCAACGCTGCCCTTCCTTGATTTTGAGGGGCCGTGCGTCCAGCCGGCCGTGGCCATGGAGATCTGCGACACCTACCCGCAAGACTGGCCGGACCTGCTCAAAGAACCGTTCGGAGACACGTTGAACGACCCGGTGAACTGGGGGCGAAAGTGTCTCGAAATGGGCGCCGACTTGATCTGCTTGCGCTTGGATGGGTGCCATCCTGAACGCGGTAACCGAACTCCCGCCGAAGCCGCTCAAACCGTTAGGCAGGTTCTGCAAGGAGTCGCGGCGCCCCTGATCATCTGGGGTACGGGGAATGCCGACAAAGACAACGAGGTCTTCCCGGCCGTCGCGGAGGCGGCGGCGGGCGAGAATTGCCTGATCGGAAGCATCACGGAGGATAACTACAAGACCCTGGTGGCGGTGTGTACAGCTTACAAGCACAAGATCGTCGCCGAATCACCCTGCGACGTCAACATGGCTAAACAGGTCAACATCCTCGCTCAGGACATGGGCTTCCCGGTCGAGAATATTGTGATTTACCCCACCTGCGCCGCGCTCGGATACGGTCTGGAGTACATCTATTCCGTGATGGAACGCGCACGGCTGGCAGGTTTGAAGGGCGACAGAATGCTGGCGCAACCCATGATCTGCGATGTCGGCATCGAGGCATGGGGCGTGAAGGAAGCTCGGGTCTCGGAAGAGGAGATTCCCGAGTGGGGTCCCCAGCGCCAGCGCGCGCCGCTTTGGGAAGCCAGCACAGCCCTCGCGTTCCTCGTGGCGGGTGGCGACCTGTTCATTCTGCGCCACCCCGAAGCGGTTAAAGCACTCAAGAAGAGCATCGCCGAACTGAGCGGAGGCACGATTACTGCGGCCGCCGCCTAGATTACTGTGACCCGACAGCCCTCTCTCCCTTGGGAAGAGGGCGGAGACCAAATCTCCAGGAGGAGAAGCCATGGGAATCATTTTAATAGGTGAACGTATCAACGGTTCCTTCAAGGACGTCGGCAAGGCCATTCAAGAACATGACAAGACTGTGATCAAGGATCGTGTCGCCAAGCAGGAAGCGGGCGGGGCGGATTACCTGGACGTGAACATGGGAGCAGCTTCGCGCAAGCTGGAGGACTACGCCTGGTTGGTTCAAGCCGTGGCGGAATCCACTGCCCTGCCGCTCTCGCTTGACTGCCCCCGCGCCGACATGTTCCGGGCGGGCCTCAAAGCCTATCGAGACACGGTTGGGGACCGTGGGGTAATTCTCAATAGCACCACCGCCGAAGATAGCAAGCTTATCCCGCTTCTTGAACTGGCGAAAGAATTCAAGACCTCGATTATGGGCGTGGTGATGGATGAAAGAGGTAGCCCCCAGGATGTGGACCGGCGGCTGGAACTGGGTGGAAAGATCTTCGCGGCGGCGATAGAAGCCGGACTCTCGCCATCCGAAATCTTTCTCGACCCCATCGTGATGCCGGTCAAGTTCATGCAGGACCAGCCCAAGAATGTCCTCAATGCCATACAGCAGATGACCATGCTCTCCGATCCGCCGTGCCATATTTCCATCGGCCTGAGCAACGTCTCTTCGAAGACTGAAGAGCGCAAGCTCATCAATCGCACCTTCATGGTCATGGCGTTGGCGATGGGGTTGGATACCGCAATCCTGGACGTCTGTGATGAGGAATTACGCCAATCGGTGGCTACGGCTGAACTCCTGCTGGGTATGGAGATTTACAGCGACGGCTACCTGAAGGCCTACCGCCAGCGAACGGGGTCGAGCCCGGCGGCTGCGGCAGCGTGAGGGCGGGCAGGTAGGCAGGTCGGCAGATAGTCAGTCAGCAGTTGGCAGCGGGCTATTCGTAGTTCGTGGTTGGAATTGGCAGTCGGCCAGACGCGTTGATAGGCGGGCGATGGGTTGAAGGCAATCTGCCCATCTGCCTACCTGCCCATCTGCCCAGCTGCCCTTCGAGGAGAGGCACCTATGAATCAAAAGAGCGTTGATCCAGCAACACTGGAAATGCTTCAGATCGCCGATAATCAGCACTTCGAGACGGTCTGGGACCGCTGGGAGGAGCAACAGCCGCAATGCGGCTTTGGAAAGCTCGGGGTTTGTTGCCGGATCTGCAATATGGGCCCGTGCCGCATCGATCCCTTCGGCGGCCGGCCGCAGCGGGGCGCCTGTGGCGCGGACGCGGATACGATTGTGGCCCGCAACCTGGTGCGCATGGTGGCCGGCGGCTCGGCGGCCCACTCCGATCACGGCCGCGACGTAGCCCATACGCTTCTCCTTGCCGCGGAAGGAAAAGGCGGCTACGCAATTAAGGACTCGGCAAAGCTGCGCCGCTTGGCGGCGGAATTCGGCGTTGCGCCCGATGGGCACAGCGACGCCGAAATCGCCAAGGCCCTGGCGGAGCGTGCTCTTTCCATGTTCGGTCAACAAGAAGGCGAGCTCCAGTATGTTTCGAGAGCGCCCGCCAAGCGCCAGGAACTGTGGCGCAAGCTCGGCATCAGTCCGCGCGGAATCGACCGGGAAATCGTCGAGATCATGCACCGCAGCACCATGGGTGTCGACACGGATTACCGGAACATCCTCATGCAGGGATTGCGCGCCTCGCTCGCGGATGGCTGGGGCGGTTCCATGCTCGCTACGGACCTTCAGGACATCCTCTTTCGCCCGCCCAAACCCCTGCGCGCGGCGGTCAACTTGGGTGTCCTGAAGAAGGATGCGATCAATATTGTGGTGCACGGCCATGAACCGGTCCTTTCGGAAATGATGGTGGCCGCCAGCCGCGACCCGGAACTTCTGAAAATGGCAGCAGCGCATGGCGCCAAGGGAATCAACATTGCCGGCATCTGCTGCACCGCCAACGAAATCCTGATGCGCCACGGCGTGCCGGTGGCAGGCAATTTCTTGCAGCAGGAACTGGCCGTCATCACGGGCGCGGTCGATCTCATGGTGGTCGATGTGCAATGCATCATGCCGTCCCTGGCCAGCATCTCCAGTTGCTTCCATACCAAGCTGATAACCACCTCGCGCAAAAACAAAATGCCCAATGTCGAATCTGTTGACTTCGATGAAACACGGGCCTACGAGGGCGCGAAGGAGATCGTCGCAAAGGCAGTCGAGAGTTATACCCGGCGTGACCCGCGCAAAGTAAATATCCCTGACAGCCGCTCGGATTTGATCGCCGGGTTCACCACCGATTCGGTCTTTCAATTCCTGGGAGGCCGCTACCGCAGCACCTTCCGTCCCCTGAACGATGCCGTCATCGACGGGCGGCTGCGCGGCGCAGTGGGAATCGTGGGGTGCAACAACCCGAACATGCTCCATGACAATGCGCACCTCACCCTGACCCGCGAGTTGCTCAAGAACGACGTGTTGATCGTGAGCACAGGCTGCGCCGCCATCGCTGACGCGAAGTTTGGCCTGCTCAAGCCCGAAGCAGCGTACCAAGAAGCCGGCCCCGGATTGCGGGAGATTTGCGAAGCCGTCGGCATCCCTCCCGTTTTGCACCTCGGGTCGTGTGTGGACAATTCCCGCATTCTGACAACGCTCATCGAGATCGTGGGTGAAGGTGGCCTGGGAGAGGATTTCTCGCAACTGCCGGTGGCGGGTTCGGCGCCTGAGTGGATGTCCGAGAAGGCGATTGCCATTGGCTTCTACTGTGTGGCCTCGGGCGTGCTTACTCACTTCGGAACCCCACACCCGGTATTGGGCGGCCCAGCCGTGCATAAATTCCTCACAGATGACGTTGAAAAGTTGACAGGCGGGAAATTCTTCTTCGAACCCGACCCCGTCAAAGCCGCCGCCCAAATCATCGAGCACTTGGATAAGAAGCGCGCTGAATTGAAGCTCGCGCCACCCATGTGCACGGCGAAGAAAACGTTTCAGGGTGTGACGGTGGGGGCGTGAGAGGAAGCTCTCAGCCGTCAGCTATCAGCTATCAGCAAACGATTGTCGACTGAAGCTCGCTGAAGGCTGAGAGCTGATAGCTGAAAGCTGAAAGCCAATAGATCCATGCCAGTAAACCCAACCTGGGCAGCCAGCCTCGAGAAACAATTGCAGGAGACGCAAGAAGCGCTGCGGCAACGCGACCCTGCGGAAGTGGCCTTGTGGTCTGGCGCGCGCTGCGAAGCTGTGGCGGGTGAGACTCGGCTTGAGATCCCCTTCTGGGGTCGGGCCTATTTCGTGACCTGGCCTGACGTGACGGTTCGCGACAAGGCGGGCCAGCCTTGCCCTGCGCACTTCGCGGGTTTGATCCTCCAGCACCTTCTCTTAGCTGATGGGGCGCCTTTAGAAAACACTTGGGTTTCGCTGCGCAACCTGCCTCATGGGGCGTTCTATGAGCAGGCATTTCAGTCCTACAGCGGCAACCTGCTGGTGAGGAGCTTTCGCGGTGATGTGGAAGCTTTCCGCGCCACCGCTCGAGGACTTGGTGGCGAACAAGTCGAGATGGGCGATGCGGCCTTCCTCTTCTGGGGGTTTCCGCGATTGCCTCTCACCGTGGTCTACTGGTCCGGAGGCGGAGAGTTCCCCGACTCCGCGCAGGTCCTATTCGACAATTCCGCCAGCCATTATCACCACCTCGAGATTCTGGCCCACCTGGGCGGCATGCTGTGCGAGCGGCTGGTTGAGTTCGCGAAGAAAAGATCCACTACAGAGGGCGCAGAGAGCACAGGGTAGATGCTTTCCTCCGTGATCTCTGTGTCCCCTGTGGTGAAGGCTTTTTTGGTAGACTAACCTCATGAAAATTGCGCTCAGCGGCAAGGGCGGAGTCGGTAAGACTACCTTGACGGCCCTGTTGGCCCGGCAGGCGGCCACACGGGGACACCCTGTTCTCGTCATTGACGCCGATCCAAATCCCAATCTGCATCTCGCCCTTGGTTTTACTTCCGCGCCCCCGGCCTTGGTTGGGATGAAGGAGTTAATCGAGGAGCGGCTAGGCTCGCTGGAAGGCTTTTTCCGGCTCAACCCTCGCGTGGACGACATTCCGGACCGCTTCTCGTTTGAAGACCATGGTGTTCGGTTGCTGGTGATGGGCAGCATCGGCCAGGGAGGAGGCGGCTGCGCATGCCCGCAGAGCGCTTTCCTTCGGAACCTCCTTCAACACATCATGCTGGAGCGTTCGGATTGGGTGTTCATGGATTGCGAGGCGGGGTTGGAACATCTGGGCAGAGCAACCTCGAGAGGCGCCGACGCGCTCCTAATCGTGGTCGAGCCCAGCAAGTCTTCCATCGAAACAGCCCGGCGAATTCAACAACTGGCCGCAGACATCGGGCTCACTCGCCTGTTTGTCGTGGGCAACAAAACCCGTGACGCGGAAGAGCGAGAGATGATTGAGAAGGGGATGGCGGGCCTGAAAGTTGTGGCGCATCTTCCCGAAAGCGTCGCGCTGCGCCAGGCCTCCCGCCGCGGTTTGCCGGTGCAAGACCCCACGCTTCTGGCGGCCGTGGCTGGAATATTGGACGCAATCGAGCCATGCGTGTGAATCTTGCCCGCCAGCTATCTCGGCGGTGGAATCCGAGATAATCGATCCAAATTGAGCCGTCGACCAATGTCAAGCGCGGTTTCTGCGGCTCGCCTTCAGATCGCCTCGCCAGATGCCGCTGCCATAATAGCTCAACATTCCCTTGCGGGTCTCAGTGCGCACCAGCAGTTCCAGGGCCCGGTCCACAATCGCCCGCTTGGTCCTGAGCCCGGTAAGCTTGCGGGCCTTCCGCATGAGGGCGTCATCGAGTTTGATGTTAGTTCGACTCACCCAGAACCAACCTCCAGTGGACGAAGACTCAGAGTAATTTACCCACACTCATCAATTCTAGTATTGGCGCGGACGATAGTAAATCGGAGGGTGTAGAATATCCCTCAATCGGCAATCGACAATCGTCAAGCCTGTAGTTTTTCGATCGCCGCCGCGCAGCACTTGTACTCAGCGGTGGCGGTGACAGGGTCGAAAACGTCGTTGGTGATGGCGTTGGCCGGTTCTTCTACGAAATGGAAGGGCATCCAGATTGTGTCCGGGCGCACGCGATCGCCGACCACAGCACGGCCGGTGACTTGGCCGCGCCGGGTACGGACGATCACCTTCTCATCCGGCTGGATACCGTAGCGCTCTGCGGTGTCAGCGTGTATTTCGACAAAGTTAGCCGGATCTCTCTGGTGGATGACGGCGGAGCGGCGAGTCATGCTGCCGCTGTTGTAATTGTAGAGAGTGCGGCCGGTCGAGAGGATCAGAGGGAACTCTTTGCAAGGTTCTTCCTTCTGCGCCTGGAACAGGATGGGGTGGAACTTACCCTTCCCGCGTGTGAATTTACCTTCGTGAAGGAATCGTGTCCCCGGGTGGACTGGCGTCGGACACGGCCATTGGATGCCCCCGCTGGCATCAATGCGCTGGTGGCTGATGCCGGCAAAAATCGGCGAGAGACCGGCCATCTCGTCGAAGACTTCTGCCGGGCTCTGATACTGCATCGGATAACCCATGGCGGTCGAGACGGCGCAGAGAATCTGCCAGTCGGCCCGCGCTTCGCCGGGCGGTTCGACGGCCTTGCGGACCAACTGCACCCGGCGTTCGGACGCGGTGAACGTTCCATCCTTTTCGGCCCAGCAAGCGCCCGGCAGGACAAGGTGAGCAAGCTCAGCCGTCTTGGTCAGGAAGATCTCCTGCACGGCAAGGAACTTGAGGTTCCGCAGGTGCTCGATCACTTTGGCGTTGTTGGGCTCGGTCATCACCAGATCCTCGCCCATGATGTAAAGCGCCTTCAACTCCCCTCGCCCGGCGGCCTGGAGGAAGTACGTAAGGTTCCCGCCTCTGTTTTCCGGCAAGGCAACGCCCCAGGCGTTCTCGAACTTAGCGCGTATCGCGGGGTCGGTTACATCCTGGTAGCCTGGGAATTTGTTGCCCATCGCGCCCATGTCGCAAGCGCCCTGGACGTTGTTCTGGCCGCGCATGGGGTTGACGCCGCTCGAGGGTTTGCCGATCTGGCCGCAGAGCATGGCGAGGTTGGCGACGTTTTTGACGTTGTCTGTGCCGCAAGTATGTTCAGTGATGCCCAGCGTGTAAAATATGGCGCTCGGATTTCCGGTGGCATACCAACGCGCCGCCGCGCGGATCAATTCCGCATCCACGCCGCAATACTTCGACGCCGACTCGACAGTGTACTGCTTCAGGTTCTCGCGGAACTCCTCAAAGCCTTCGCAGCGGCTCTCGATGAACTCCCGGTTGGCCAGACCCTCGTCGAGGATGTAGCGCATCATAGCGTTGAGCAGCATGCTGTCGCTGCCGGGACGGTGCTGGATGTGGATGTGAGCGCGCTGGGCCAGCCAGGTCTTGCGCGGGTCGCAGACGATCAGCTTGGCGCCGCGCCGAAGCGCGCGTTTCATCTCTAATCCATAAATCGGATGCGCCTCGGTGGGATTGGCGCCGATCAGGAAGAGCACGTTGCAGTCTTTGATTTCGGCGCTGCTGTTGGTCATCGCGCCGCTGCCGAAGGACATCGCCAGACCGGCGACGCTCGGCGCATGTCAAGTGCTGGCGCAGTTATCCACGTTATTCGTGGATCCCGCCGTGCGCGCCAGTTTCTGCATCAGGTAGTTTTCTTCGTTGCTGCAGCGCGAGGAGGAGACAAAAGCAACGGCGTCGGCTCCATGTTTGTCGCGCAGTTCACGCAGGCGTCTGCCGGCAAATTCGACGGCTTCGTCCCACGTCGCTTTCTCGAAGCTGCCGTTCTTGCGAATCAGCGGATGGGTGAGCCGGTCTTTGGACGCAACGAACTCGAATCCGAAATGCCCTTTGACGCAGAGGTTGCCCCCGTTGATGGTTGCGCCAGGCTCGGCGGTCACGCGCACGATGCGGTTACGGGCCTTGTCCACCACCAGATCCATCTGGCAACCGACGCCGCAGTACGAGCAGGTGGTGCGGACGCGCCTGAGGTCTTTTTCGCGTCCCATGCCCACGGCGGATTTGTCCAGCATGGCGCCGACGGGGCAAACACGGATGCAGCCGCCACAGAGTTCGCAGGTGGTCTTGTGCAAGTCCTCCTCGAACGGCGTGGTGACCACCAGGCGTTTGGCGCGCCACGCAAACGTAAGCGCGTCGGCCATCTGCACGGTCTCACAGTATTTCACACAGAGTCCGCATTTGATGCACTTTTCGGCGTCGTAAAGGATGCCTTTGTTGAGGGTAGTGTAGTTTGGGCCGCCGGGTTGGTGTGTCAACGGGCCGAATCGGTTCTGATCGGCATGATAACGGTAAGCGTAATCCTGGAGCCGGCAGTTGCCGGATTTATCGCAAGTGGTGCAGGTGGGGGAGTGATCGGATAACAACAATTGCAAAATCTGCCTGCGGTGCAGCGCCAAGTCGCCGTCCTCGGTCGTAATCTTCATGCCGTCACTGACCGCCTGTCCGCAGGAGGCGATGAGGCCGCGCATTCCCTCCACCTTCACGCCGCAGAGGCGGCAACTGCCGATGGGCTCAACGCGCGGGTCGTAACAAAGATGCGGGATGTCAATGCCGGCGGCGGCGGCGGCGTTCAGAATCGTCGTGCCTGCGGAAGCCGTCACGGATTTGCCGTCGATGCTGAGCGAGACGGTTCTCATGCTGCGTCCTCCTCCGTGGTCTTGATGTCGCAGCGCAGGCATCGTAGGGTCTCCGCCCGCGCTTGTCTCGCACTGAACGTTTGTGTGACCTCGTTGAAGTTGTGGCGGCGCGATGCACAGGCGGCGATCTTCGCCACATTGCGCGGACCGCCCTGGCCCTGCGGCGGCGGCGCGTTGTCGTACTTGAACGCCGGCCAAAGCTCCCGAAAACGATCCTTGCCGGTCAACTGGCGGTCAATATTTTGAGCGGCCTTTTTGGCCAGCGCCATGGCGCCGCTGACATTGGCCGCGCCGCTCACCACGTCGCCGGCTGCGAAGACCTTCGGATCGCCCGTCCGCAGCGTCCACGGATCCACCTCGACCGTACCGGCGCCGGTGACCCGCAGGCCGAGTTTGCTGAGCAGCCCGGCTTCGACTCTTTGGCCGATGGTTTCGATGATGGTGTCGCACGGGATGACGTATTTTTCGCCCGTCCGCACGGGCGCGCGACGGCCCCGCGCGTCGAATTTGCCCAGCGCGGTCTTTTCGACTTCCAGTCCCGTCACCTTGCCGTTTTCGCCCAGGACTTGGACCGGCGCGGCCAGCGTGATGAGCCGCGCGCCTTCCTCCAGCGCGTGCGCGGTCTCCTCGGCAATCGCGGGCATTTCCTCGCGAGTTCGACGGTAAACGATCGTCACCTCCGCGCCGAAACGCAACGCCGTGCGCGCGGAATCAATCGCCGCATTGCCGCCGCCGATGACGACGACGCTGCGGCCGACCGGATGTTTTTCCCCGCGCGTGGCGGCTTCGAGAAAATCCAGCGCCGGCTCGACGCCAGCCAGTCCGCGGCCGGGCACAGCGAGGTCTTCTCCCTCCCACGTGCCGAAGGCCAGCAGTACCGCGTCGTGCGCGCCGGTCAATTCCTCGAGCGTAATGTCGTGGCCGACGGCGGTGTTGCAGGTGAACTCGACGCCGAGTCCGCGGATCACGGCGACCTCGCGGTCGAGGGTGTTCTTCGGCAACCGGTATTGTGGCAGCGCGTAGCGAAGCATGCCCCCGGGCTGCGCGGCGGCCTCGAAGATGGTCACGTGGTGGCCGAGCAGCGCGAGGTAAAACGCCGCCGTCAATCCCGCCGGCCCGGCGCCGGCGATGGCGACCCGTTTCCCGGTGGCAGGAAGTTTGCGTTGTTTCAACCGGCGAACGATTCTTGCCGCCGGCGTCCTTCCGAGCTTGGCGTCGACGATGAAACGGTGGACCTCGCGCATGTTGACAGCCTCGTCGACCGTGGCGCGACGGCAACGCTGTTCGCACGGATACTGGCAGACGCGGCCGGTCGTGGCGGGCAACGGATTGTCGAGCAGCACCATCTCGAAGGCATCGTCGAGCCGGTTTTCCTTGAGCAGTTGGAGGTAGCCGGGGATGTTCATGTGCAGCGGACAGGAGTTCTCGCAGGGCGCCAGCATCAAGGCCTGGCAAACGCCCGCGCGGCATCGCCGCTCGCGGATGTGTTCTTCGTATTCCTGGCGGAAGTATTGGAGCGTGGTCAGCACCGGGTTCGGCGCGGTCTGGCCGAGTCCGCACAGCGAGGTGGTTTTCACGGTGGAGCCAAGCTCGGTGAGCGTTTGCAAGTCGGCCTCGACGCCCCGGCCCTGAGTAATGCGCGTGAGAATTTCCAAAAGCTGCGCCGTGCCCAGGCGGCATGGGGCGCATTTGCCGCAACACTCCTTGGCGGTGAAGGCGAGGAAATAGCGCGCCAGGTCCACCATGCAAGTGTCCTCGTCCATGACAATCATGCCGCCGCTGCCCATGATGGCGCCGTGGCGAACCAGTTCTTCGTAGTCGATGTGCGTTTCGAACAAGGCGGATGGAATGCAGCCGCCGCTGGGGCCGCCGGTTTGCACCGCCTTAATGGGGCGGCCGGTGGCGCTGCCGCCGCCCATTTCATAGATGATCTCGGAGAGCGTGATGCCCATGGGCACTTCGATCAGGCCGCTGTTGCGGATTTTGCCGACTATCGAAAACACCTTCGTGCCTTTGCTCTTCTCGGTGCCAAGGGCCGCGAACGCCGCCGCGCCGTTGGTAATGATCCAGGGGACGTTGGCGAACGTCTCCACGTTGTTGATCAGCGTCGGGCAGCCCCAGAGCCCGCTCTGGGCGGGGAAGGGCGGACGCATCCGGGGCATGCCGCGCGAACCTTCGATGGATTGGATCAGCGCCGTCTCCTCGCCGCAGACAAATGCCCCCGCGCCCTCGCGGATTTCGAGATCGAAATTCTTTCCGAGCAGCCCGGCAGCGCGCGCCTGCTCGATGGCCAAACCCATCCGCTTGACAGCCAGAGGATATTCGGCGCGTACGTAAACGAAACCGGCTGAGGCGCCGATAGCGAACGCGCCGATGATCATCCCTTCAATTACGCGATGCGGGTCGCTTTCCATCACACTGCGATCCATGAACGCGCCCGGATCGCCTTCGTCGCCGTTGCACACGATGTATTTCCGGTCTCCGGCCGCCTCGGCGGCGTATTTCCACTTCAATCCAGTGAGGAAGCCCGCGCCGCCACGTCCGCGCAAACCGCTGGCGGTGATCGTTTCGATGAGTTGGCCGGGCGTCATGCCGCCGAGCACTTGGCCGGCGGCGCGGTAACCACCGGAGGCGCGGTATGCCTCGAGCGATTCGGGGTCAATGGCACCGCAATTCTCGAGCGCGATTTTTTTCTGTTTGGACAAAAACCCGCGCACGCTTTCGGCGCGCCCGCCACCCTCGAGCAGATACTTTTCAACCGGCTGGTTACGTCCGATGTGGCGGTCCAGAATCTGCTTTACCCCGGGCTCATTGAGATGCACGTAGGTCCAGTGCCCGCCGCTTGGTGAATAAAGTTCGAGCATCGGTTCGCGGTGACAAAGCCCGGCGCAGCCGGTCTTGTGGAGCGTAATCCGTGAAGGGTCAGCTCGTTTTTCGATCAGCTCGTAGAGCGCCTGCGCGCCGGCGGCCACGCCGCAGGAGCCGAGGCCCACCGCAATGCGCCAGTGCGAGTTCGTCGTGGATGTCTTCATCGGGGTTTCTCCCGGTTGCTCGAGCGCCGGCCTTCAGGGCCTGCCCTGAGCGGAGCGAAGGGTCGGCAGATACCGGCCTATTGGCCGCCGCCGCGTCGATAGCGGCCGAGGATGCGTTGCGCGCGTTGCGAGTTCAAACGACCATACACTTTGTCGTCGATCATCATCACCGGGGCAAGGCTGCAACAGCCCAGGCACGCTACCGTTTCGAGCGTAAACAATCTGTCCGCCGTCGTTTCGCGGTCCCTAATCTGGAGCGTTTGGTGGATCGCGCGGCCGATCTGTTTGGCGCCGTTCACGTGGCAGGCTGTACCGTGACAGGCCTGGATCACGTGTTTACCGACCGGCTGGAAACGAAACCGTTCGTAGAACGTCGCCACACCGTAGATGCGCGTCAACGAAACCCGCGACCGCTGGGCGATCTCCTCCAGCACCCGCCGCGGGAGGTATCCCCAGCGTTGCTGAACCGCCTGCAAGAGCGGAATCACATCGGAAGAACCGATTCTTGGAAATCGACGGAGGATTTCGTCCACCAGAGAGGGGTCTTCGGGCAGAAGCGTGGCCACCGACTGTTGACATGAAGCCATATCGTCCTCCTTCCGCGCGGTTGCGATCGAGCCAGGGCACACTTACACCCTAGTTCAAATCACGGTGCTGTTCTTAGCACGCGGCGCACCACAGCAGCGGGAAGCTGATTTTGGCTAAGCCATTGAAACTACGGTGTTAACACGCCACACCTGGGGTTTGTGACTGGCGCCGACGGGATCGACACCAAGTCAGAGTCTTGCCACGCTTGCTCACTGCGAAGTTTCACACATTCCCCCTGCAAATCTGTGTGCCGAAGGCGCCTTGGAGTGCGGCGGGCAAGGAACGGGAATGTGGACTCGACGCCTCGCGGCGGCCTACAATGATTCCAAAGCCGTCAGGTCGAGGAGCGCAAAGGAATGGAACCTGGCTCACAAGCGGTGGACTACTCCACGGTGTGCGAGTGGAACAACAAAAAGGTGCGGCGCCTGCGCGATGCACTAGTCGGCGAGGAGCCGCTGCAAATCCAGCTTGGGAAACGACCCCTCAGCGTAACCATGCGGACTCCCGGGAACGATCTTGAATTGGCTGCAGGCCTCCTCTTCACGGAGGGAATCATCCAGTCCGCTAAGGACCTCGTCAGCTTTCAAGATTGCGGCGTGTCGAGACCCGATCCGAATGTTTTGAAGATCAAACTCAGGAACCCCAGAACCCTCAATTCGAAGCCAGCCAAACGCAACTTCCTCGCCAACTCCAGTTGTGGGTTATGCGGCAAAACGTTCATCGAGGACTGCATATTGCATGGGATTAAGCGGCCCAACCCGCGCTTCCGGATGGATCCCGAAGTGCTTTGCACCCTGCCGGAAACTCTTCGCGCCGGCCAGGTACTGTTCGGCCAGACCGGCGGATTGCACGCCGCCGCACTTTTTGAGCCCTCCGGTAAGCTGATCGCGGTCAGAGAAGACGTAGGGCGGCATAATGCCGTGGATAAACTCATCGGCTGGGCATTGCTGCAGGGGCGCATTCCTTTGTCAGGATGTGCATTATTGGCAAGCGGCCGTGGGGGCTTCGAAATCATTCAAAAATCGCTTGTGGCCGGAATTCCACTGCTGGCGTCGGTCTCAGCAGCCTCCAGCCTGGCGGTCCAATTGGCGCGGGAGTGCGGACTTACATTGGTCGGATTCCTGCGCAGCAGGCGATTTGTCTGCTACTGCGGGGAGGAACGATTGGGTCTGGGCGCCTCGCCAAAGTAGTCACCAGGCTGCGAAAAAGCCGACACCCTCGCCGTAGAGGCTTTGGGTGCTTTCTCTTCCCCTCGAAGCTTTGCTTCCTCACTCCAGAGTTAAACGAACGAACCGGCGATGTCGCTGGAAACAAAGGACCGCTGTGGAGAACCACCAACGCGAGTCTGAATTTGCACGAAGAAATAGGAACTTTTCTCTGTGGTGCGGGAATACAATTAATAAGCACGGGGGTCACGAAGCAACTCGAGGTGGACGTGGCGAACTGGAAGGGAGGGGCCGTGCAAGCTCGCGGCGTTGTCGCAAGCATCGGAGCAGGTGCCTGGCAAGGGCTTTGCCTGCTTCTCTCTGTGGTGTGCCTGTTGTTGCCAAGCTGGGCCCAACAACCCAGCGCGCAGGCCCAGCCGCCCGGCCAGCAACCGACCCCCGCTCCATCCAAAATCTCCGTCAGCGTCAAGGTTGTCAACGTCCTTGCCAGCGTGCGCAACAAACATGGAGAGATCGTGCGCAACCTGACCAAGGACGATTTCGAGTTGGAAGAAGACGGCCGGCCTCAGACGATCAGCTATTTTTCGCGTGAATCTGACCTTCCTCTGACGCTGGGCCTGTTGGTGGATACCAGCGGCAGCCAGCGACGGGTTCTTGACCAGGAGCGTGATGCCAGTTCGACTTTCTTGGATCAGGTGCTGCGCGTCGACAAGGACAAGGCTTTCCTGATTCACTTCGACCACGAAGTCGAACTCCTCCAGGACCTAACCTCGTCCCGCGAAAAGCTGCAGAAGGCATTGGCGTTAATTCAGACGCCGCAACTGCACCGCGCCGGCCAGGAGGGCGGAGGCGATTCGGGAAATTCGCCCGGCTCATCTCCTGACTCCGGCAGGCGGGGCGGCGGCTGGGGCGGGGGCACGCTGCTCTATGATGCAGTCTACCTGGCGTCGAACGAATTGATGGGAAAGCAGCAAGGGCGCAAAGCGTTGATTGTGCTCTCAGACGGAGTCGATCGCGGCAGTAAGGAAACTCTGGCCAGCGCCGTCGCAGCGGCCCAGCGTGCCAATACCTTGGTCTATTCGATCCTGTTTGCCGATGAGCATCCGTACGGAGGAGGATTTGGCGGCCGCGGCATGGGTGGGATGGGCCGGCGCGGTGGCGGGCCCGGCAGATATCCCCAACAGGAGCGCCCGGATGGCAAGAAAGTCCTCGACCAGATCTCCAAGCAGACGGGCGGCCGCCTTTTTGAAGTCTCGAAGAAACTGCCGATCGAGCAGATCTACAGCCAGATTCAAGATGATCTGCGCAACGAGTACAACCTCGGCTACACTCCCGATCGAACGGACGCCACGGCGGGCTACCATAAGATCCATCTGACAACCAAACAAAAAGACCTGATCGTGCAGGCAAGAGACGGATACTACTCCGGGCAGTAGCGCTTCCCTCATCGCACGCGGGCACGGGCTCTGCGCGAGCTAAGCTTCAGCCAATTGGCCCTGGTCTGCGGCTTGCGGCGCTCGGGGAGCTATGAAAACGCGATCGTAGGGGGACGGCTTGCCGTCCCCTCGCTGGATCGATCTTGCACATTCCGGGTAGGCAAGCCCTACCCCTCCATGTTTTCAAAGCAGACCTTTGCGTATCTTTGCGAACTTCGTGTGTCTTGCGTCTTTGCGTGAAACCGGCTTGTCCGTCCGGGCGTTGACTCACATCCTCTGCGCCTTTCTGCAGCGTGGAGCGACGAAGTGGCCGTCCCGTCCAACGGGGCTGCCAATTTGGCGCGCATAGTCCAAGCACGGCGCGAAGATTCGGGCAATTCGACCGGATTCACATTTTCCACTTGACAAGTCGGAGTGTGTGTGATAGCCTATAACTGTGGTCATATTGCGGACATGTTGTCGTCGCCGAGGTCTCGGGCCGCCGAGGAGCAATGCAAGACGGAATGATCCTTGCCGTGAAGGAAGAGTTGGACGCTACGAAAAATGGAAAATAGTGGGAACGAAGCTAAGAAGTACTTGAAAACAAAGAAAAATCACTTTTTCAATGCTGCAAAATAGTCGCGTTTTGAGCGCAGATGAGCAGCGATTTGAGCCTAGAAGGAGCAAGAAACACCACGTTTTGCGAAAACGAACCGAAGCCCGCGAGTCCTGCCGCGAAGCCGAAATGAATGACAAATAGTCGGCTAGACGACTTCGGTGTCCGCATCGGACTCGGCCGAACAGGCTGCGGGTACAGCTACCCCGACCGTCAGCGTGGGGCGCGGCAAGATGGCCCCACCGTTCGTCTCAGCTTGCAACATCCAGAAATTGCGGTACTTCTCCGATGATTGGGGGCTACGGCACGAAGATTGCTGCACATTATTCTACCCTGTCGTGTGGTCATTAGGAAATGAAGACGTACATCTGTGCACTTTTGTCCGTTTGCTTTGTTCTTTCCGCTGCTGGTGCTACCGCTATTGCTTCGCAGGAGGGCAAATCGTCCTCGCAGCAGGTCCCTCCCCTCACCCGCGCCGTTGACGAGTTCAAGGTCCTGACCCGTGACCTGGGCATGCGGCCGGGCAGCCCGGCGACTGCGCAAAAGAACCATGGACCGAAGATGCTCTGGCACGGGCGCGTTTATGAGAACCTCCGAAACGACATTCTCGACGCTATACCGCACCAGGTACGGCAAAACGGCGAGAGCAAATCCCCCCTGCGGCGCAATCAGTTCGGTTTCAATGTGGCCGGCCCGGTCATCATCCCGCACCTGCTCAAGAATTCCAAAAACACGTTCTTTACGTTGTCCTATGAGGGAGTTCGCGAACTCGTCTTCCATGCTTCGCTGCACACGGTGCCCACTGCCGCACAGCGCACCGGCGACTTCTCGCAAACCGTGGACGAAGCCGGCAACCTTCTGCCCATCTTCGATCCGGCCACCACGACCCTCAACCCCGCTTATGATCCCAGCCAGCCCGTTTCCACGAGCAATCTTCAGTATCTGCGTTCCACATTCCCCCAGAATCGCATCCCCGCGGCGCGCCTGGCGCCGATCGTGCAGCAAGCCTTGTCCCTGTATCCCCTGCCCAATACGGATATCGGCCCTTTCTTTCAGAATAACTATTTCGTGAACGCCCCTGCCACGAACAACGCCGACGGGATCATCGCCAAGCTCGAACATCAGTTTGGCGAGCGGCACAGGGCCACATGGGCAAGCACGCTCTCGAGCGGCTTTCTCAGTTCCACGAAGTACTTCCCGAACATTGCCAGCCCGACTGCTCCGGACCAGCATTTCTCGAACCGCCGCACGGAACTCGATTACGTTTTTACTGCCAACCCCAACACCGTCAATTCCCTCGGTTTCACCGCGGTTTCCGACACGGCGCTGTCCGGAAATCTATCGCAGCCCGCCTTCCCCAGCTATCAATTCCTCAGCAACTATCTCTCGATGGGCACCGCTTACCCCAGCACCCGGGACGCTCGAAACACTTTCGAAATTCAGGACGCCCTCTCGGCTCGCAAGAACAAGCACTCTTTCGGCCTGACGTTTCAGGCGGACGACTACCAGGTCAATTCATTTAATCCGGCTTATCCCTCCGGTTATTTTCAATTCTCGCCGGACATCACCAGCCTGCCGGGGATTATCGATACGGGTGATCCCTTCGCGAGCTTCCTCCTAGGCCTGCCGGCCTACGCAGAACGCACCATCACCGTATCGACCTCCTATTTTCGCAACTCTTACCAATCCCTCTCAGGCCGTGATAAGTACGAGCTGTCGAAAGACCTGACTTTCACCCTCAGCCTTAATTACAGCCGCCGGACGCCGCGGGTGGAGAAGTACAACCGCCAGAGTACGGTTGAACCTTCTGCTATCGACCCCTCCTATTGGTTAATGGGCGCCGTCGTATTTGCCGGTCTCAACCGCGTTCCGCCCGGAATGCGTCCCGACAACGTCGATCTCGACGGGAGCTTGGGCCTGGCATGGAACCCCCACGGGGATGCCAACACCGTAGTCCGTGCCTCCTATGGCCGTTCCCACGGGATGATTCCGATTTACAACGGCCAGTGGGGCACACAGGGGTTTTACGCGCGCCAGACCTTCATCTCCCCGGACACACAACTCAGCCCCGCGTTGGACCTGACCGCCGGCATTCCGCCCTTTACTACCCCCCTCCCGGACCTTAGCCCGTCGGCGGCTGATAACACGGTAGCGGATTTCGTTGACCTCAGCGGACGAGAGCCTCTCTATCAATCGGCGTCGCTTTCCGTGGAGCGCCAAGTGCCGTTCTCGATGGTAGTTTCCGTAGGTACGAGTTACAGTAACGGGCGCGATCTCCTGGTCGGCGACGGGGTCGCCAATCCCAACGCCATCGACCCTTCTGCCCTGAGCTACGGTGACGCGCTTTACAATCTTTCATTCCGGGACTCGTTGCAGCCCTACCCGCAATTCCAAGGTTTCGAGCTTTACGGCCACTACGCCTGGGGACGTTACGACCGTGCCTCCGGCTTTGTGCGAGTCGAGAAGCGCGCCTCCTTCGGCCTCTCTTTCACTGTCTATTATGAGTTTTCCAAGCAACTCGACGATTACTCAGGCCCTTACGGGAACCAGGACTTCTTTAACTGGCGCAACGATTGGGGGCTCTGCTCTTGGAATACGCCGCAGTATTTGCAACTCAGCTACGTTTATGATCTGCCTTTCGGCTCCGGCGAGCCCCTTTGGCCCTTCCTGAACTGGGGGAGGCCTCTGGTCAGCGGCTGGTCGGTGAGCGGAACGGCCTACTGGAATGACGGAACGCCGCTGTCGCTTCATCCCGAATTCAACAACACCGGAGGCGTGCTCCCTGCCCTCAACGTCAACCTCGTGCCCGGCGTGGATCCGCATGTGGCCCGTCCGGGGCCCGATCTATGGTACAACCCGGCCGCCTTCGATCAGCCCGCGGACTTCACCCCGGGGAACGGGCCGCGTACCGAACCGGACCTGCTGGGCCCGGGTTATAATTCCATGGACCTGAGCGTGACCAAGCGCATGCCCATGGGAGGCGAACGAGCCTTCGAGTTCAGCGCCACCGCGATCAACGTGCTCAATCACGCCAACTGGAATTATCCCGATCCGAATATCGGTCCAGCCAGCGCGCCCAACGTGGATGCGGGCAAAATCATTGGCTCTCACGGCGGGCGCGTAGTCCAGATTGGACTGAAGTTCAGCTTCTGATGCCGAAAACAATGACTCACCACGGAGGCCACAGAGTTCACGGAGAGAATCCTACGAATATCCTCCGTGATCTCTGTGGCCTCGGTGGTGGATCTTTTGCCTCGCGTGGGCGGCACAAATCCTCCCGGCGATCGACACGTTTAGGGCTGGTGACTATTTTTCTTGCCGTTTGCGCGGTCGCCACGCTCCATGCGCAGACGGCCAACGTCTCGATCCCTGCCTGGGTCGAGGCGAACGACTGCTCCAAGCCTGCCAAGTTCGAGGCCGCGCTCAACGGCAAGGCGGTACACGTCACGGCGCAGTTAGGTCCAGGCAGCGACGAGGTCATCCTGGTTGTGTTGGATCTGACAGGAGACCTCACGCTGGTGGAGGCCGCCAAAAACGCGCTAATCGCCGGAGTCTCCAAACTAGCTCCGAACGCGTGGGTGGGGCTGTTGCGCACCCAGGACGGCTTGCACGTGTTAGCCGACCCGGGCGCGAGCCGCCAACCGCTGACCGATGCGGTCCGCTCTCTTTCCAATAGCACCGAACCTGACTTGCTCGAGACCGTGCAATCGGCCCTCGAGTTGGCGGATGGCATCATGCGCAAGTCTCCGGTGCGGGTCGCGGTTCTGTACATCACCGACGGCAGCATTTACAGCTACCGCGAAGACTACACAAATCCGGTTATCAATGAGAGCGATCCGCACGACCTCAGCCGCCGTTTCCCCGAGGCGCTGATCAACGCCAAGATCTCCAGGCTGGTCGATGCCAGCAGTTCGCTCGAGGCGCCCCTGTTTGTGGTCCATCTCAATTACCGGCGCGACCGGCTCAACACCGCGTATCAAAACGGCCTGGAGACACTTGCCGACGCGACCGGCGGCAGAAGTGATATTTGCCGGTCGGTGGCCGAAATTCCGGAAGCCATCTCCGCAATGTTTGCGCGAATCTCGAGCGCCTGGAGGCTTACCCTGGCGCTTCCCACCAGGATCCACTACAACATCCAGATTCACTTGAGCGCTCCCTGCGGCGATGAAGACCGGCGCATTTCGTGGCGCACGCGCTTGCGCCCCAAGGAGGGATGAAAGCATGCGGCGTGGATACCTGCAATTCGCTGTAGTGCTGACACTGTCAGTTGCGCTGCTTGTGTCGCTGGGTCTGCTCAACCGGCAGTCCCGGCGGCTCGCCATGCTCGAACAGCAGCAAGAGACGGACCAACGTTCGCTGAGCCAATTACTCGCGGCGATTCGCCAGCGCGATTTTCAACGAGCTCCTGCCGAAGTCGAAAGCCCGGTTCCACCAGGTAATTGTCAAGCCGCTCTCGCCAATCGGAATGCGACGATCGAACGGCTCGAACGCGAATTGAGCGATGCCCAGGCCGGCATCATGAGCCTCCAGGCGCAACTCTCAAATTCCAATGACGAACGCGAGAAGGCGCTCTCGAGCGGCAACGAATTGCTGCAAAAGGAGAAGGAGGATTGGCAAACCCAGCTCGCGTCTTTGAAGCAGGATCTCGAGTCGGCGCAGGCCGACGCGCAAGCCTCCCGCCAGCGCCTGGCGGCTATAGAATCGGATAATGCAAAGTTGAATAATACTAACAACGCAGCCTCCGCGCGAGCCGTCGACCTCGCGCAGGTGATCGTGCAACTCCAGGACCTGGATAACCGCCGCGACGCCCTCCTGACTTCCATCTTGCGCCGCTACCGCGATGTCACGAGCCAATTCCGCGCCATGAGCGGCCAGCTCGGTTCGAACCGCGACTCGAATACCAGCAACCCATTCACCGACGCCGCGCTGACACGCATCCAAAGCGCCGTTTCTTCCGCCGACGACGACCTTCGACAGTTGAGTGAGCTGAGCGCACAAGCACGCCAACTGGAAAAGAAGCTGGCGAAGAAGTAGCATTGGAGTGGTGCGGTGGAGCTTGCGGAGCTGCTACCGTGACTCGAGTTCCACTGCTCGCCCGATGTGACGTCCTGCGCCCGTTCGCTCCCCGGAGGATCTTTCCGTGCCCGCTGTTGTAAGGCCACGCTAAGGCGTGCCGCCGCGGCGCCCCCTACTCTCCTGAAGTTGACGTTTGTTTCTTTCAGATGGTCCGCGCGACTCAGATTCGAGTGAAGTCAACACGTAGCAGGAGATCCTGATCCGGACACCGCATCTCAAGGTACATCGCATCAGAGTCGACCCTGCGGAAGATTTGCGTGCAGTTAATCTCGTCCCAATGAAGAGCGAGGGTGTGGGCATCCTGAAGGACACCGGTGGCCTGGTGGTAATTACCGGAACTCTCGAACCAGTAATAGCGATACTGCCCGGCTTTCTCATCCCACGCGAAGATAGCATGCGCCTCGCCGATTGTGTTCCCGGTGGCCTTGTCGAGCGTCCGGTAATCGAAGGTGAGGTAGGCGGCGCTGAACAGATAGCGTAAGGAGCCGGTTCCACGAATGGTTTGCGTCGTTTGACCGCGTTGGGTCACACTATAATCCAACGCCCACTCGCCAATCATGAAGTTCAACGCGTCCATCGCGGCGGTTGTTTCAGATCGCGCCATTGATAGACCTCCGGATGCAGCCTTCTAGCAGATTCACTTTGACTCGCAGGTACGTTGCCTGCCGCGTTCGACCAGCACGAGGGCTGCGTGGGGAGCTATTTCCGCTCCGCCAGCGGCTTGGCGAGGTCGTCGAGCAGGTCAGGTTTACCCTCTTGCCGGACGAGATGCGGATAGCGTTCGCCGCCGTGGTAATCAATCGCGCAGGTCTTGTAGTAATCGTCGTTCAGCACCAGCAAGCGAATAGGCTGAGAGTTGTTTCTGGCCGCCGTCAGGGCGTCGTGCAAGAGATCAGGCGTGAAGGCACGATCGTTCACCGCCACCACGCGCATGCCGGAGGCGATCCCCGCCTGATAGGCAAGACTGCCGACCATGGAATCGCGCACCGTGCCGTCATTGGCGAGGCTGAGGCCAAGCGAGTATTCGGCGCCCATTGCCCCCCCGGAGGGGCCGCGGCCGGCGCCCTCGGGCGGTTTTTCGGAATACTCGAGCTTCCACCCGCCAGCTTCGATCCCGCCCATGGGGGGCACGGGCGAGGTTGAGGCCAACCGACTATGGAAGAATCCGGCCCAGTCATAGGGCACAACTTGGTTGAGAGCGCCCGCCAGATCCTGGAATGTGTAAGTCTTAAGCTCAGGGCCGCTGTTTGGGCCGCCGTAAAAGAGGCGACAGAAGTCTTCGATGGACTTCTGGCCGTGGCTCTGGTCGTGGAGAAGCGTGGCAACCTCGAGCCACAACAGATCGCCTTCCTCGTAGTAGTCAGCACCGCGCCGCCAGTTGATCCAGCCTCCCCGGCCAAAAGACAAGCCGGCTACTGCGTCGGCGGTGTCTTGAAGTGGACGCCAAGTGCGTCCGGGCCGGCCCGGACCGAGCCCTGCGGCTGTGCTGGCAAGGTTCTCGCGGTACTGCTCCGGGGTCCACAGTCCGCTGCGCGTGGCCAGGAGATTGCCCAGGAAATCAGTAAGACCCTCATAGACCCACAGCAGATCGTCCCTCATCGGGGTCTCGAAATCAGGGGTGCTCAGATCAGCGGGACGGCGAAACTTGCCGTTCCACGAATGGACGAATTCGTGTGACAGCAGGCCGCCCACGCCGCGCCTTCCCTGCGGCGAGACCACTCCACGTTCCTCGGCACGGCTGTCGTTGGACTCATGGTGCTCGAGGCCGAAGTGCGCCACGTGATTGCTCAGAGTGAGCAGGAAATGATAGTCGTGATAGTGCCTCGTGCCGAATAGCTTACCGGTCTCCGCTACCAGATTCGTGAGGCCCTTCTGCACTCCCGGGCTTATTTCGAGCGCCTCCGCGCTGTCCGCCACCATGTCGATCTCGTGATGAATCGCTTCGCCGGGAGGTGTCAGGTCCACGGCTCGATAGTATTCGCCGGCAACCACCGGCGAATCCACCAGACGGTCAAGCGCCACCGGCGCGAAGGTCACCTCGCTGTCTTTGGAGCTTTCTTGCGGCAACGCCGTCCCAAACTTCCATCCCTCGGGCAAACGCAGCGTGGCGTGATAAGTGATCTTCGCGGCAGGGAGTCCCGCGGGGTATAGCAAGTTTTGATTCCAACTCACGACGACCAATTTATCGGTGGCGGACCCGCCGAACGCTCCGCCGGAGTCGATGTAGTCAAAATCAATCTCCAGACTTTGGGCGCCTTGAGGGGCCTGCACGTGGAAAGTGAATACGTCACCCAGGTCGCGGCGCCAGGGGACTTCCTTGCCGTCCACCATGAACTTTAGCCCCGCCACGCTTCCGATCGGCCCCGCCGGATTGTGCATGCCCGGAATCCACTTGGGATAGTAAAACGTGAGCAGTCCCGGCTGCACGGGCATCACCATGCGCGTGTGAAGAATCTTCTCCGGGGCTTGCGTCGCATCGACGGTAAGGGCGATCGCCGGTCCAGTCTGCGCAGGCAAAACCGCAGTTCTCAAGAACCCTACGGCAAACAGAAGGATCAAAACTCGGATGCGAACGAATGTCATTAGTGTGCTCCTTTGCGCGAGGTAACCCCCCATCAGCTTCGCATCACTGGAACAACTGAAATCATAATCCCGCCTCCATCCTGCCGCAACCCCGATCCCTGCGGCCGCGCGCGCAGCGGAAATCCATCCTCCCCAATCAGTCTTTGCGAGCTGGCCTATTTGGAAGCCTGCTTTCGATCTTCGCCGGCCGGCCCGGACTTCGGCTGGATCCGCATGATTTCCAATTCCGCAAGAGGCCGGGAGGCGCCACCGACCTGGCGGAAATAACCGAGCGCCGCGCCACGATCTCCGCGGCGCTCGGCAATATACCCAAGAATCAAGTTTCTTTCGTCCTGAGAAGGCAGGTTCTCGATGACCAGGTCGGGCGGTAACAACGAGGGTCTGAATCGCCGCAGGAAACTCAGATTCAGCCGGACAGTATCGTAGGGGAGAACATTTCCCTTAGGCGTTTGGTACTCCAGGTAAGGATAGAAATCCGTCGAAACGAAATCAGCGGGGCGACCACTCAGCGCCGGCAGGCAGGCGAGGGCTTTGTTCATCGAGTCCCCGTAGAGCACAAGTTCGCCCAGCAGAGAAGTCATGCTCGGGACACCGATGGCCGACA
>Ga0326727_10003752_pt1 | contig 47746 bp, 41 predicted proteins | sample MB2enrmetagenome_FD_207643 | JGI IMG/M metagenome (GOLD analysis project Ga0326727, IMG submission 207643) | Lab enriched peat soil microbial communities from McLean, Ithaca, NY, United States - MB29MY | ecosystem: Environmental > Terrestrial > Soil > Wetlands > Peat | place: USA: New York... | reverse complement strand
GGGGCACCGGCACGAGAACTTGAGAGCCATCCGATTACTTATACCGCCGTGGAGCAGAAATGTCCAGCGCTCAATCTCGCTTCGTATCAGTGGACTACGCGGCTCAAAAAACTTGCGGCATTAGGCTTCAGCCCACCATGGGCGAGGCTCGCCTGCCTTCATCGCCGGCACGGCCAGTCAGTGGCTCCATGGATAGCGCCACTGGCGCGTTAGAGGTGCTGAGAGCTCGCCCCGCCGCCGCCCCACCGAAACTGCCGTCCGAACCGTCTGATATCTTGGTGTAAGCCATGCAATCGAGCGCACAAGCCAACCCCGTCCGCGTGCTGGTCTGCGACGATCAGCCGGACGTGTTGGAAGCCTTGCGGCTGCTGCTCAAGGGTCAAGGCTGCCATACGGTGACGGTGGATTCCCCGGGAGCATTGCTGCGCACCGTTCGGGGCGAATCCTTCGACCTCATTCTGGCGGACCTCAACTACACCCGCGACACCACCTCAGGCACCGAGGGGCTCGACCTGCTGGCCAGCCTGGAAGCGCAGGGAAACGCCACCCCGGTAGTGGTGATGACTGCCTGGGGCAGCGTCGATCTGGCCGTGGAAGCCATGCGCCGGGGCGCTTGCGACTTCATCCAAAAGCCCTGGGATAACGAACGCGTCATTGCGGTGGTGCGCAAACAGGCCGATTCGGAGCGCCGGAGGAAGTCCGAACTGGAGATCGCCGCCAACGTCCAGCAGCAGCTCTTCCCGCACCAGCAGCACCGCCTGGCCACCATCGACTACGCCGGCCACTGTGTCGCGGCGCGCGAAGTGGGCGGCGATTACTACGATTTTCTCGACGCTGGCGATCGCTTCGTCGGATTCGTGCTGGGCGATGTCTCCGGCAAGGGTGTTCCGGCGGCCTTGTTGATGGCCAACCTGCAGGCCTGTTTCCGCAGCCAGGAACCGCAAGCGCTTTTGCAGCCCGCGCACGTGCTGGAAACGGTCAACCGCCACTTCTTCGATTCCACCACCGCGGAGCGCTTCGCCACGCTGTTTTTCGGAATCTATGACGACCGCACCCGCGGTCTTCGCTACGTGAATTGCGGCCACGTAGCGCCGCTGCTGCTGCGCGCATCCGGCGAACTGGAGACGTTAGACCCCACCGCCACGCCGATCGGCGCGTTTCGCCACTGGAGTTGCACCGAGCGCGAAGTCTGCCTGCGCCCCGGCGATACGCTGCTGATTTATTCCGATGGCGTTACCGAGGCGGAAGCGCCATCGGGAGAGGACTTCGGTGAGGAGCGGCTGGTGCGCTGTCTGCGCGACAGCCACGGGCAGCCGCCGCGGTCGCTGGTTCATTGCATCGTGGAAAGCGTGAGCGAGTTCAGCCACGGATCGCGCTACGACGATGTCACGGTGGTGGCGGTTACGGCACTGTGAGCTTCCGCACGCTCACACGGGATATTTCCCCAACATTCGATAAGTGACGTATAGTACCATCGAGGAAGTATGCGTGTAGTTTGGGCCCTGCTTTTGCTTTCCCTCAGTTGCTCTGCAATGAACCCCCTTGAAATGCGTCTGGTAGACCAGATGAAGTCCTGGCAGAAACGCCTCGGACTCGACGAATGGACCATGACTTTGCAGGTGGTTCGGCAATCGGAGATCGATCCTAATGCGTGGGGTGCCGCCCACTGGGATATGCGCGCGAAAACCGCGACCATACAGGTTCTCGATCCCCGTGACTATAACCTCAAAGGCGCCGATCTGCGGCTGGACATGGAGTGCACCATCGTGCACGAACTGGTGCACATTCAGGTGGCGCCGCTCGATGCGCCGAACGCTCAGGTGCGCGAAGACGTCGTCAACAGGATCATGGTCGCGCTGCTCAATCGGCCGTGTCCGAATTAGGCTGTCAGCTACCGCTAGGGGTTCTGAAACTTCGATGTTAATCAAGTGGGGCAGGTTGTCAACCTGGGATGCCATCCTGTCGGGCATGGCCCTTGTGCCTGTGCCCAGAGGGCGCCCACGGCTTTCCAGCCGGCTGGGCCGCCTGAGAAGCGGCCTTGGGCGGGCTGAAGAGGGACTTGCAAGAAAAAACCAAGTTGCGCGGCGGCCACAGGCAGCAATACCGTTGCCGTGTTCTCTTGCACTTGCAAAATTCGTTCGTTCCGTTTCTGCCCGTTTGGCAGGCATTTCTGCGCAAGTCGAGTAATACTGCAAATTCCTCTGAAGCCCGCCCAGGGGCCGCGTGCGGAGCAAACCGTCCTCCGGAACGGCCCGCCGCGCGCCGGTGTCCTGGCGCCGCTTTTCGCGGGCGTGCCGGTAGCTTGGACGCGTGTCCAACCAGCGCGCGGGGAAAGCCATCCACAGCCTGAAACTGATGAGATAAAAAGGCTTCGCTCGAATCGTCCGGGCGTTGTGCCCCGCGCGTCCGGAAACTGAGCGACAATGGGGGGCGGCCTCAATTTACATGTGGTCTATCGAGAGACTCTGGAACGAGCGGAACCGCAATCCGGTTCTCATCATTAGCGGCATATTTATTCTGATCATCGCCATCGTCGATTGGCGGACGAAACCGTACGTATCGCTGGGCTTCCTCTACCTGTTCCCGATCATGTTCGCAGCGGCTTTCCTGCCGCGCTGGCTGGTGGCTCTGATAGGCCTGGGATGCGCCATGTTGGCCGAGCAATTCAGCTCGCTCGAACCCTCCTCCGTCCGCCTGAGTTTCGTTGCTCTGGCATTGGTGGGGTGCGGGTTATTCGTGGCGGAACTGGTTCGCAATCGGCGCCTCAGTTTGGCGTCCCAGGAGAGGCTGAAAGTGCTGGTGGAGACGAGCCCGGCAGCGATTGTCACCGTGGATGAGCGTGGTTTCATCGAACTGGCCAACGCGGCAGCGGTGGAATTGCTGGTTCCACGCGCTGGAAACCTCATCGGCGACCCGATCGCCGCCTTTTTACCGGAATTGCACCATGCCTTGCGATGGGAAGAAGCGGCGCAATTTCGCGCGTCCATGCAATGCCGGGGTCACCGCGGCAACGGCGAGGCGTTCACCGCGGACGTCTGGTTCTCCACTTATAAGGAGGGGCAGAGCCCCAAATTGGCGGCGATCGTTGCGGACGTGAGCGAGGAAGCGGAAATTGGGCTGGCGGCCGCGGCTCTAGGTACTCCTCCCGATGGGCGTGACCTCACGGCTTTGAGCGGCCGCGAGACCGACGTCTTACGCTTGCTGGTGCAAGGTTTGGCCAACAAGGAGATAGCCGCCCGCATGGAGATCTCGGAAAGCACCGTCAAGAACACTATCCAGCAGCTATTTGCCAAGACTGGCGTCCGGACGCGTAGTCAATTGGTGCGCGTTGCGCTGGAACAGTACCGTTCATCATTGTAACAATCTCGGCTAATCGAAAGATTAATCCTTGGATTATCCTAGTCTCCAGGCGATTTAGCTCCACTACTCACCCTTATGAGACCGCAAATGTTCCCGCTCCGGAAGAGTCGAACAGTTTGGCGTGCAACCGTTGGTACAGCCAAAAGCATCACATCTGCACCAGCTTTGTCTGAACGATTATCGAAATATCGCTATTCCTGAACGGAAGATGGGTGACGTATCACCCTTGGACGCGATATCACAGAAGAGAAGCCGTGAAAAAGCTCATCCTCGTAGCCCTAACCCTGCCGGCACTCGTTTTCGGCCAAACGGCTCTTACCTGGCAGCAGGTCAAAGACAAATTCGAAGCCTCGAATCCAACCCTCAAAGCCTCTCAGCTCAATATCGACGAGTCCCGCGCAGCGGAAATCACGGCAAACCTGCGGCCGAACCCGACTCTAACCGGCACATTAGACCAACTCAATCCCTTCGCCGACGCCAATTCCCCGTCGACCGGAACCCCCGGCTACCGGCCGTTCGCCTACGCTTTGCCATTCGCTTCAATCGGCTATTTGCACGAGCGCGACCACAAGCGCGAGCTTCGCCTGGCGAGCGCGCGGAAATCCACCGATATCGCCGCCGACACCTTCTCCGACCAGGAGCGCACGCTGCTTTTCAATCTGCGCAACGCTTTCGTGCAGACGCTGCAAGCCAAGTCAGTGCAGCAGAATGCCAGGGAGAACCTGGAGTATTGGGACCGTGAGCTTGTCGTCAATCGCAAACGCTTTCAAGCGGGCGATCTGGCGCAGGTGGATTTGGACCGGCTGGAGTTGCAGCGAGTTCAATTCGAGTCCGACCTGGAAACCGCGCTGGTCAACCTGCGCACCGCCAAGATCCAGGTTCTGGCCCTTCTCAACGACCGGACTCCGGTCGACCGGTTCGACCTCTCGGGACCGTTCGATTTCATCGACCGTTTGTTGCCGCTCGAGGAGTTCCGAAACGCGGCGATTGCGGCGCGGCCGGATCTGAAGGCCGCTCTGGAGACGGTGGAATTGGCCAAAACCAATCATCAACTGGCCGTCGCGAACGGTTCTACCGATCCCACTTTCACCGTGGATTTGGCGCGCAATCCGCCGATTCCGGTGTACTTCGGCGTCAGCATCTCGCTTCCCCTCCGGATCTTCGATCGGAACCAGGGCGAGAAGGCCCGCACGCAGGTGGAAATCGGACGCAGCGAACGCGCCCGCGATGCCGCCGAAGCTCAGGTTTTCAGCGACGTGGATTCGGCTTATGTGACGCTGGTCAGCGCTCTGAACCTGTTGCGCCCGTATCGCGACAAGTACCTGAAGCTGGCGGAGGACACCCGCAACAAGATCGCGTTCTCGTATCAGAACGGCGGCGCATCGCTGCTGGATTACCTGGATGCACAGAAGGCCTGGCGCGACACGCAGCTGGCTTATCTGAACCTGATTGGCGCTTATTTGTCGACAGCGGCCCAAATGAACATGGCGGTGGGCCGGGAGGTGATTCCATGAATCGGTCGTATGTTCTCGAAATTAGCTTGTGCCTGGGCGTAGTTCTGTCCGCGGCGGGATGCGGCCGCGGCGTGCATGCGGTGTCCACGCAGGACAGCGATACCGGTCCGCACCCGGCCGCCGTGGAACCGGACATGGACGCTAACAACCTCAAGGTGGACCATCCGGAACAATTCCCCGTTGTCACGGCTGGCGTGTATGCGGCGGCGCCGGAATTGAAGGTCACCGGCGTGGTGAATCCCGACGTGTCGCGGCAGGTGCCGGTGCCGTCGCTGGCATCCGGCAAGGTGGTGGAAATCGACGCGCGGCTGGGCGACGAGGTGAAGCAGGGGCAACTGCTGTTCAAAGTTCGCAGCAGCGATATTGCCGGCGCGTTTTCCGACTATCGCAAGGCCGTGAAGAACGAGCAATTGAGCAAGATTCAACTGGATCGCGCGCAACTGCTGTTCGACAACGGGGCCATCGCCAAGAGTCTCCTCGAAATTGCGCAGAATGCCGAAGACAACGCTAAAGTCGATCTCGAAACGACGCAAGAGCACCTTCGTCTGCTGGGGTCCGATCCCGACCATCCCACCGGCATCGTCGAGGTGCCCGCTCCGGTATCGGGAGTCATTACCGACCAGCAGATCACCATTGCGTCCGGAGTGCAGGCCCTCACGCCGCCCAACCCTTTCACCATTTCGGACGTGTCGCATGTCTGGATTGTGTGCGACGTCTACGAAAACGACCTGTCGCAGGTGCACCTGGGAGAATACGCGGATATTCGCCTGAACGCTTACCCCGACCGCGTGCTGCGCGGGCGGATCGGCAATATCGGGCAGATCATGGATCCCAATTTGCGAACCGCCAAGGTGCGGCTGGAGGTGGAGAATCCCGGCCTGATGCGCTTCGGCATGTTCGTTACGGCCACTTTCCACGGGGAAAACCGGGAACAGCACGCCACCGTGCCGGCGACGGCCATTTTGCACCTGCACGACCGCGATTGGGTGTATGTGCCGCAGCAGGGCGGAACCTTCCGGCGGTTTGAGGTGAAGGGCGGCATCATGCTTCCGGGTAACATGCAGGAAATTGTCTCCGGCCTGCAGCCCGGTGCGCAGGTTGTGGCCAACGCGCTGGTGCTGCAGAACACCTCGGAGCAATAGATGATCAAAGTCCTCGTCGATTTCGCCCTCAAGAACCGCATCCTGGTGGTGGCATTCACCATTCTGTTGTTCCTGGCGGGCGGAGTGGCGTTTCACCAGCTTCCGGTGGAAGCGTATCCCGACGTGGCGGACAACTATGTCGAGGTCATTACGCAGTGGCCTGGAATCTCGGCCGAACAAGTCGAGCAGCAGGTCACCATACCCCTCGAGATCGTGATGAACGGTATTCCGGGAGTGGTGCATCTGCGGTCGTTCTCGATCTTCGGCCTCTCCGACCTGAAGCTGGTATTCGACGATGGCACCGACAATAGTTGGAATCGCGAGCGGGCGCTCGAAAGGCTGGGGCAAGTCAGCCTGCCGCCCGGCGTGACGCCGCAGATGGGCACCGATTGGAGCCCCGTGGGCCAGATCTACTTCTTCACGCTGCACAGCACCAATCCGCAAATCGACGTGATGGATTTGAAGTCGATTGAAGACTGGGTGGTCGAGAAGAACTTGAAGTCCGTCCCGGACATCGTGGATGTGAACACATTCGGCGGTCCCACGCGGGAATACCAGGTGCGCGTAGACCCGAATAAGCTGATCGCTTACGGGCTGAGCCTGGCGCAGGTGGAGCAGCAGCTCACCAACAACAATATGAATGCCGGCGGCAGTTTTTTGGAAGCCGGTCTGCAGCAAATCAACGTACGCGAAGTCGGGCTGGTGAAGAACGTCCGCGATATCGAGAACACGGTGCTGGTCACCAAGAGCGGAACTCCGCTGCGGATCAAGGATATCGCGGTGGTTTCGCAGGGCCCGAAGATCCGCCTCGGCCAATTCGCGCGCTCGATTCACCGCGAGGACGGCAAGATCGTGGATAACGACGATGTGGTCTCCGCCATCGTGCCCATGCGAAAGGGCGCGGACGCGGAAGCCGCCCTGGTGGGACTGCACGCCAAGATCGCGGAGTTGAACGATCACATTCTTCCGGCGGGAGTAAAAATCGTTCCCTTCATCGACCGCAGCGAGCTGGTGCACCATACCACCCGGACGGTGCTGCACAACCTCACGGAAGGCATTATTCTGGTGGTCCTTATCTTGCTGATGTTTCTGGGAAACGTAAGGGGCGCGATCATCGTCGCGCTTACCATTCCGTTTTCGCTGCTCTTCGCCGCGTCGTGCTTGAAGCTCAAGGGCATTCCGGCCAACCTGCTCTCGCTGGGCGCCCTGGATTTCGGGATGGTGGTGGATGGCGCGGTGGTGATGGTGGAGAATATCGTGCGGCACCTGACCCACCGGCGATCGGACAGTACCGCGACGCCGAAAGAGATCATCTTCGAGGCGGCCCACGAAGTGCAACGGCCGGTGTTTTTTGCCGTCTCCATTATCATTACGGCGTACCTGCCGATCTTCACGCTGCAGCGCGTGGAGGGCCGGCTGTTTAAGCCGATGGCGTGGACGGTGGCATTTGCGTTGTGCGGCGCGCTGATTTTTTCCATTCTGGTGGCGCCGGTCCTTTCGAGCTTGTTTTTCGCCAGCGGGACGCACGAGTGGGACAATCCGGCGATGTCCCTGTTGAGAACGTGGTATCGCAAGGCGGTCCGGTGGGCCATTGAGTGGCGCTGGGTTACGGTATCGGGGGGTGTTGCCAGCCTCGGACTGGCCCTTTACCTGATGACCAGCGGAGCGATCGGCTCGGAGTTCCTGCCGCATCTCGACGAGGGTTCGCTGTGGGTACGCGGAACGCTGGCGCCCAGCGTGGGACCGAGCGAAGGCATACGGCTGGCCAACCAGGCGCGGCTCCTGCTGTGCTCTTTCCCCGAAGCTACCGACTGTACCAGCCAGGTGGGGCGTCCCGACGACGGAACCGACACCACCGGCTTCTTCAACACCGAGTATTTCGTGGGTCTGAAGCCTAAGGAGCAGTGGCGCCCGGGATTCCACAAAAACAAGGACGAAGTGATCGCCGCCATGAACAAGGAGCTGGGAAAAATTCCAGGAGTGCTCTGGAACTTCTCGCAGCCCATTGAAGACAACATGGAAGAAGCGGTCAGCGGCGTCAAGGGCGAACTGGCCACGAAAGTATACGGCAACGAACTGCCGGTGCTCGAGCAAAAAGCCGATGAGATCGTCAAGGTGATGAGCGGGGTGAGGGGAATTGTGGACCTCGGCGTCTTTCGGGTGCTGGGGCAGCCGAATCTGAACGTCACCGTGGATCGCCAGCAGGCCGCCCGCTACCAGATCAACGTGGCCGACGTGCAGGACGCGGTCCAGACCGCCGTGGGCGGAAATGCTCTGACGCAGGTTTTGCACGACGAGGAGCGCTACGACCTGGTGATGCGCTACCTGCCGCAATACCGCGACGACAAGGAGGCCATCCAAAATATTCGTCTGCTGTCCCCAACCGGCGAGCGCGTTTCCCTGGCGCAGCTCTGTGACATCGCGGAAAAGGATGGCGCTTCGGAGATCTACCGCGAAGGCAACGAACGGTATATCGCGGTGAAGTACGGGGTGCGCGACCGCGACCTGGGAAGCGCGGTGGAAGAGTCCATGGCCAAGGTCGACAAGCAGGTGCAATTGCCGCGGGGCTATCACCTCAAGTGGGAGGGCGAGTACGAGAGCGCCAAGCGGGCGCGAGCCCGCCTGGCGATCATTGTGCCGCTGACCATCCTGCTGATCTTCATGATTCTGTATGCCATGTTCCGGTCGTTCAAATGGGCGACCCTCATTCTGGTGAACGTGATGACGGCGTCGGTGGGCGGTTTCCTGGCGCTACTGGTGACCCATACCAACTTCAGCGTCTCCTCGGGCGTGGGAATGCTGGCGCTCTTCGGCGTTTCGGTGCAGACCGGCGTGATCATGCTGGAATACATCAATCAGCGGCGCGCCCGCGGTTTCCCCATCGAAGAGGCGGCCATTGAGGGCGCGGTGCTGCGGCTGCGTCCCATTATGATGACCATGCTAGTGGCCACGCTGGGGCTGCTGCCGGCGGCGTTGTCGCATGAAATCGGGTCGGATTCGCAGCGCCCGTTCGCCATCGTGATTGTCGGCGGCTTGATTGCGGCGCTGGGCATGAGCGTGTTTCTGCTGCCCACGCTTTACGTATGGATCGCCCGCGACGGCGATGTGCTTCCCGAAGCGGAACCGGAAGTGTAAGAAATCGTACGTTTTGCATTCCCGGCCGTACCGCGCTTCGCTTAGGCTTAAAATGATGAAAACTTCCGTTGCGGTACTCGCAAGTCTGGCATTGATTGTTGGCACTGCGGCCTTCGCTCAGAAGGACAAGAAGGGCGCAGAACCCCATTTCACACCCAGTAAACCTCCGGCCCATGGCCCCGCGCCCGTGAAAAATGCTCCTGCGAAGATCCCCGAGCAGCAGCATTTTGCGGACCGGCAAGGGCATCCCGAAGCCCCCCACGTGGATGGCAAGACGTGGGTGGGGCACGACACCGGCAAGAATGACCCGCGATACCACATTGACCAGCCGTGGGCACATGGTCACTTTACTCTAGGTTTCGGTCCCAGCCATGTGTGGCACTTGGGTGGCGGCGGTCCATCGCGCTTCTGGTTCAACGGCTGCTATTTCTCGGTGGCCGATCCGGATCTGGCGTATGTCAGCGGCTGGCTCTGGGATTCGGACCAGATCGTGATCTACGAAGACCCCGACCACATTGGGTGGTACCTGGCGTTTAACGTGCGCCTGGGGACTTACGTTCACATCATGTACTTAGGAAACTCGTAATGTCCATTCGGCCGATCAAGCGGCTGGCGCGTTCCAAACCGACTCTCGAAGGCGCCGGCGTGCATCTGCGCCGGGCCTTCGGTTTCGGCAATACCACGGAGTTCGACCCGTTTCTGCTGCTCGACGATTTTCGCAACGACGTGCCGGAAGACTACCTGGCGGGTTTTCCGTGGCATCCGCACCGCGGGATCGAAACCATCACCTACGTGTTGGCAGGAACGGTGGAGCATGGCGACAGCATGGGGAATCGCGGAGCCATCGCGGCCGGCGACGTCCAATGGATGACCGCGGGCAGCGGGATCATCCATCAGGAAATGCCGAAGGGCGATGCCGCCGGGCGGATGCACGGATTCCAACTGTGGGCCAATCTGCCGGGGTCGCTCAAGATGACGGCGCCGCGCTACCAGGAAGTGAAAGCCGCCGAGATTCCCGAAATCACGGACGACGATGGCACGCACGTCCGCGTGGTCTGCGGCAATTTCTGGGGCAAGAGCGGTCCCGTGGACGGGATCGCGGCGGAGCCGATTTATCTGGATGTATCGGTGGCTCCCGGGCGCCGGAAAAGCTTGCCGGTGGAGACCACGCGGCACGCATTCGCCTATGTTTTCGCCGGGGCGGGGAAGTTCTGCAACGCCTCGGGGCCGCTGGAGGTGCCCACCGAAGGAGTAGGGTGGTTGGATACGGCGCCTCCCACGGCGGCCGACAATCGCTCGCTGGTGGTATTCGATAGCGGCGACGAAGTCACGGTGCAGGCCGGCGACGAAGGCATCCGCTTCCTGCTGGTATCGGGCAAGCCCATCGAGGAGCCGGTGGCGTGGTACGGGCCCATCGTGATGAACACCCAGGAGCAACTGCGGCAGGCGTTTCAGGAGCTCGAAAAGGGCACGTTTCTGAAGAAGTGATCGGGGTTGTCCGCAGTTAGCCGAGTGTGTGGAACGCCTCGATATCGCGCTTGAGCAGGTCGTTGACGAGCCGGCCCAGGTCGACACCCTTTGTGGCGGCCTTTTCCATGAGGAAGTTCTGAACATCTTGGTCCAGATACACCGGGACGTGAAAAACGGCATCGGTTCCGGCAAAGTGTTTGCCACGTTCGGCGCGGCTAAAATCGTATTCCGGCCTCATATTACCGCAGCCGATCCTCATGCAGCATCTCTTCGGCGCTGGGGAATCGCCGCGGCGCGGAGGGTCGCTGGCCGCTAATCCCGATCGCGAGCTTAAGGAGCTGCTTTCGCCGGGCGAGTTCCGCGGCGGTCGGCACATTCTCCTGAAGCAATTCGATCATTTCGGCGGAGATGGATTTCCGGCGCGTCCGGGCACGGGCGCGTAGTGCTTCGTACAGCTCGTCCGGCACGTTCTCGACGCGAAGCGTCCGCATAGAATAATGCTAGCAAACCGACCACACCCCAACAAAAGGGCAGTGTCCTAGTTTTAGGACGCTGCCAAAAAAAAGGCCCAACCCCGAAGGGCTGGGCCGGATTGCATGGGCGTCCGAAACTTAAGAATCCGGAGCTATACGCCGACCAGTTCGCGCTGTCCCCGCAGGGTCATCGGGACAAACTCGCGCGCTTCTTCCCCGGTGTAGATCTGGCGCGGGCGGGCAATCTTCTTGTCCGGGTCGGCCATCAGTTCGTTCCACTGCGCCAGCCAGCCCACCGTCCGCGGGATGCCGAATAGTACGGTGAACTGATCGGGCGTGAAGCCCATCGCCTGGTAAATGATCCCGGAGTAGAAATCCACGTTGGGATACAGTTTGCGTTTCACGAAGTACTCGTCGTTGAGCGCGATTTTCTCCAGTTCCAGGGCGATATCGATCTTGGGATTGCGCCCGGTCACCTCGAACACTTCCTCGGCCACCTGCTTGATGATGCGGGCGCGCGGGTCGTAGTTCTTGTAGACCCTGTGCCCGAAGCCCATCAGCTTGTGTTTCCCGTCCTTGACATGCTCGATGAATGCGGGGATGCGATCCTTGGAGCCGATCTCGTCCAGCATGCGCAGCACTTCCTCATTGGCCCCTCCGTGCAGCGGGCCCCACAGCGCGGAGATGGCCGCGGCGGTGGTGGCATAGGGGTCCGCATCGGAGCTGCCCACGGCGCGCATCACACTGGTGGAGCAGTTCTGTTCGTGGTCCGCATGCAGGATGAAGAGCACCTCCAGAGCGCGCGACAAAACCGGGTTGGCCACGTATTTCGGCTCGGTCTTCTTCCACAACATGTTCATGTAATTCTTGGGGTAGCAGAGCTCCGGATCGGGGTAGATGTAGGGCCGTCCCAGGCGGTGCCGGTAGGCATACGCCGCCAGGGTGGGCATCTTCCCGATCAGGCGGACAATCTGCGTCATCCGGATTTTGGGATCGTGCACTTTGCGCGCGTCGGGGTAAAAGGTGGAGAGCGCGGCCACGGTGCTGAGGAGGATGCCCATGGGGTGCGCATCGTAGAGGAAGCCGTCCATGAACTTTTTCAGGTTCTCGTGGATCATGGTATGTTTCATGATCCGGGCGTTCCAGGCTTCCAATTCTTCATGGGTAGGCAGCTCACCGTTCAGCAGCAGGTAAGCGACCTCCAGGAATGTGCAGTGCTCGGCCAGTTGTTCGATGGGATAACCGCGGTACCGGAGAATGCCCTTGTCGCCATCGAGGAAGGTGACCGAGCTGTGGCAAGCCGCGGTATTCATGAAAGCCGGGTCGTAGGTCATCAGCCCGAAATCGTCAGGGCCGGTCTTGATTTGGCGGAGGTCCATGGCCCGAACGGTGCCACGGAAAATCGGTACTGTGTAGCTTTTTTGGGTCCGATTATCGGTAATAGTCAGAGTCTCGTTATCCACTGGGCGTATCCTCCTGGATTCCACCGGATTCGAGCCAACCCTTGCACGACGGATTCCACACCATAGTGTCGGAAAATCCCGCAAATATGCGCCTCCAAGCGGCAATTCCGTACGATTTACCGCTAGGGGCCGGGGTTTTTTCACGCAAGGGCTGGGTGTGCAGTACCCAGCATTAATAGCGGAACACGAACCACTCCCCGAGGGCGAAATTCAGCAAGGAACAGACGGCAATAGCGATACCGTTCGCCACTACGAGGTGCCGCATGTGGAGTCGGCCCACCAGGAGCCACATCAGTCCGATATTCCCCAAAATGGAGACCGCGCCATTTCCCAGGTGGAAGCGCACCAGGCGCATCAGGCGTTCCCGGCCTCCGCCGGGCCGGTCTTTCCATGTAAACCGCTCGTGCCACGCGAAATTGTGCAGCACCGCGATTTCCACCGCCAGCGCGGTGGCCGCCAGGTAGTGCATCCAAAAGCGCAGCAGTGCCAGGCAACCCAGTTGGACCACGATCCCCAGCCCGCCCACCAGATTGAATTTCAACCAGCGCAGCGCCAGGCGCTTCACTGTATCCGTTCCGCCCGATAGAGCTGGATGGTGTGGCCGAGCGCGGACGAGACGAGCATCAGACCCATTCCGAGGATTCCGATGGCGCCGCCCACGTCGAACAGCAGAAAGCGGCGGCCGGCCAGCTCCACTACCGGCCGGTAAAACAGGGCGATGTTGCCGATGCACAGCAGCAGGCGCAGTTCGGTAGGGCCGAAACTCCAAAACGACATGTGGAAGGTGCCCAGCACGAAGGTAGTGAGGTAGACCTCGATGGAGAGCAGGAAATAGGCGATCAGCAGCCCTAGAGCGATGAAGGGATTCATGTAGCCGGAGAGCGCCAGGCCGCCCATCAGGAAGAACGTCCCGATGGCGTCGGTGATGTGGTCCACATAGAAGCCGTAGCGCGGGCGCAGGCGATTGCGGACGCGCGCCAGAGTGCCGTCGAGGCTGTCGCCGAACCAGTTGACCGCCAGCGCGGCGATGACCCCGATGAGCGCGCGCGGGTGGCGGCTGGCGGCCCAATAGCATAGGCCGGCGGCCAACATGGCGGCGAAGCCCAGCAGCGTGAGGTGGTCGGAATTCACCCACGCAGGCATGCGGTGGGCCAGCCAGATGAGTACTCTCTTCTCGGCCTTGGCGAGAACGCTGGGCTGTTTCCGCTCGGCGTCGCGAAAGGTGGGTTCTGCCATTACAGAAAGATAACAGGATTTGGGACGGCGGACCCCATGGTTCCGAACCTGATTGAGCCCTTTTCTTTAAACCACCACAAACCAAATTCACCAGGAGAGACTCCGATACGACCGGAGAGGGCTGCGGCTCGATCCAGAGACGCGCGTCCCAATCTCTTCCTCAAGAAACACTTCCTAATCTGACCCGGCTGTGGTAACGTTGGAGCCGATCTTTCCAACTCAACCATGTACGGAGGTGACTATGCCCTGCCGACCGCTCTCTGTGAGTTTAGAGGTCGATCCGAGCACAACTCAGAAGATACTCTTTACCCTGACTAAGACTTGTGACGCCAACGATCAGGCGACGTGGAAAATGACCTTCGAGCTTCAGGAAGGCAATCCCCTGGCTACGGTAGTAAAACTAGACGTGGAAATCGATCCTGTGAACCATCCTCAGGCGGAGGCCACGGCAGCGAAGGGACTGGACGATAATCAGCAAGGGCAGGCGCAAATCGCCGCGGCGGTTGCCAAGGACAATACCGTCAGCGACGACGACAAGAAAGCCGCCGTCCAGCAGGTGATCGCGTCTCGAGACATGACAACTGACTAGCCAAGGGCTGCGCCCTTGAAATCCCTGCGGGATATGGGAGTCGAGGAAGTCAGGAGTCAGAATGACGGCGGCGTAGGCGTTCAGGAGTCGGCTGACTTCTTCCAGTCGGCTTCAAGGTTGCCGCCTGAAACCGTCACAGCGGGAACAAAATTCTCGTTGGGGCCCCTATAGCGGGAACTAAGGATGGTCGGCTGACGACGTTCGCGTGCCGCCGTCAGGTCATCTGACTCGATTTCATCCCGTGAGAAAGGCTGCGCATGAATATCCTAGAGCGGCGGAGCGGCAGCATTGCAGCGGCCTTGTTCTTCATGGCTCTCTGCTCGCACGCCGCTCCAGGCCTTTGCCCCGACGGACCTTCAGCTTACAACGGATACAAAATCCTCAAGGTCGATGTGAGAGACCCGATAGGATTTATCGCGCTCTTCAACTCGGAATCCGCTTTATTGAAGAGTGGGCTCCTGCTCAAGCCCGATGAGCCCTTCTCGTTTGACAAGTTCAACCAGGATAATACGGTGCTGAACGCCATCTTGAAGGCCAATTTCGCCGCCAGTCAGCAAAAGGTCAAGTTGTCCTATGCCGCCGGTCAGATTTTGGACTGCGATCCGGCCGCCCGGACCCTCCGAGTACAATACACGGTGTTTACCAGCGTCTTGCCGACTTCGACGGCTCCTTCCATCGAGGAAAAGGCGAAGGAGACGGATCGTCCCGCCACCACCGGTGCGACGCGTGGTTCGGAACCTGGCCTTCTGGTGAATCCCCTCGTGGGGTATGACCAAGCCAGGGGACTATTGGGCGGGCTGAATTTCTCGGATCCAGCGGGCAAATTCCACCCCAGGGGTGAGTTTGAGGGTTCCGCCAATAGTTATACCGGTTACCTGGAACTCAGCGGCAACATCGGACCGTTTGCTAAAATCTGGAACCGCGCCGATTGGGCTGGAATGTTGGATTATCAGGACGCTCCTGCCGGAGTGACCCGATTCGAGGAAGGCAAGGTCATCGGACGATTCTCAGCATCAAGCAAAGAGTCTGCGAAACAACACGTGATCGTACGTTACGGTGCAGCTCTCGAGGGCGGGCACGCACAGTCCAATAAACCCGACACTGCAACCTTGGCGCCGAATTCCGAATACGGATCGCTCAAGCTTTATGCCGGTACGACCGGAACACCGGGAAATAGCGCCTTCACGGCGTCCTATGGCTTTCAACTCGGGAGTACCTTCCGGAGCCGAGTTCCCGATTTCAAGAAGCACCTTGTCGATCTGGGGTTCAACACAACCCTTCGAGGAGAATCCGGAAAAGACACTGGGGCTTTCAAGGGTCCACTGAGCACGACAGTCCACAAAGCTCTGACGATTGAGACCAGGTTTACTGCCGGTCTTATCCAGGGTGGAAGTAGTGCTCCGTTGGCGGAACGTTTCTTGGGTGGAAACGCAGTTCGTCTATTCATTCCGGACGACTCCTGGGTGATCCAGAGCGACGCGTTCATTCGGAGTATTCCCGAGAACCAATTGGGTGCGCTGTCGCGGGACGCGGCGCTGGGTGGCAGCCGCTTTTACTCTGCAAATATCACCTTGGCATGGCCATTATGGGGAAGGCCGATGTTGCCGAAGGAGTTGGCTGAGCAACCTACCGATCCCAAGGAGGTGACTTTTCTTGACGCCCTGAACGGCCAGTTTGATGGAGCCGTCAAAGCGTTGGCGAATAGTTACAAGTCTAAGGATCCGGACTACGCCACCAAGTCTGCCGGAATTACTGCTGAGGCGGGGAATCTGGGCGCATCCTTGAATGCTCTCTCAGAGAAGCTCAAGGAGATATCACCGGCTATCGCCGCGCAGCCTTCCGTGGCGAAAGCCCTTAGCGCCATCAAGCTCAACCTCATAGAAGCGCGTCAGGCGGCGGCCCTCATTGCAGCGGGCCCAAAACCCCAGGTCACGACCAGCTTGGTGGGTAATCTTCTCCCAACTTTATCTACGCTAATCCAAGGTCTGACAAATAACCTGAACGATACCTCCCAGGCTGCCCTGGTTTCCCAAGTACAGTCGTTGACGGCCGAAATCGAGCGATCCGGCGAGCAGATCGCGCAAATGGCCGCCAAACTGCCGTCCCAGATTTATTTGGATCGCGCCCAGCAGACTCTTGCTCCCGGCCACCGGGCGATCGATGTCTTTTTGCATGAGCTCAATATTTATTCAATTGCGCCGGTGGCGATTGTCGATGTCGCGCGCGTCTGGCCCGTGGACGAACCGGTGCATTATGGCGTGGGACCGGGCTTGCGGCTGAGCCTAGTGAACGTAAACCTCACCTTCGCCTACGCTGTTAACTCTAACCATGTCAGGCCGGAAAGCGCTGGGGCTGTGTTCTTTAAATTGGACGTAACTAATCTGTTTTGATCAACTAGCCCCGCCACGTCTTCCCGCGGCCAAATCGATCCTGGAAGAACCTGGGGGCCTCAAAGCATTTGCCATCGACACCAGGCAATGCGACATCTCAGTCGCGGCTTGTGGCTGGAAAATGAAGTGGTCTCTCTCGTCGATCGGCTCCGAGGAGCTGACGGTGACGGTTACGCTGGCGCCGCCGCCGAGATCTACTTTCTTGCTTAGCTGGTATTGCAAAATAATCCCCTGGGTTCGGGCCCGCCACCCCTCGGGCAGCCGCCCGAAACTTCCAAGAGAACCATAGCAGCTCGGGCCAAACGTAGCGCAGCTTGCGTATCCTCTTCCAGGTGCGAAAATGCCGGTGAATCAACACGATAGATCGTGAAAAATAATAAGATTTTCTTGTGAATGAAGAATTGCCAACTTTGATTTCGCGAGTTCTCCGCCCGTCTTTGCCGGCGTCCGCCGCGCTGGGGCGCTTACGGGGTGGTGGCCCCGGGGTCCGCTCCGCCCTGCCGTGCCCTACTCCACCATCTGCGGGTGGGTGAAAAGGAAGTGGTCGAAATAGTAGTGCATCAGCAGGACGCTCAATACCACGATGAAGTAGCTCTGGTCGGCGCGGAGCGTGGTGACGGCCTGGACGACCATGGTGACCAGCACGATCACCAGGGTGGCGCCCAAAAAGCACAGGTAGTAGAGCACCATGCTGCGCTGCCGTACCATGCTCTGCACGAACGGGTTGTCGATTTCGCCGCGCTGGTCGCGCGGGCGATTGATCAGCCATAACAAATGCCATCCCGGATGCCATCCTGTCGGCCACCGCTTCCCAGTAGCGGACACGGAGATCCGAAACTGAACGCCGCTGCAGTCTGGCGCGCTGGGGAATCCACAACTTACGCCTGGCATTGCGGTTGCATAATGGAATGAGAACACCATGCGCAGCCTTTATGAGGATCTGCGCTATGCCATCCGCGTTCTGCGGGGCAGTCCAGGGTTCACGGCGGTGGCCGTGCTCACGCTGGCGCTGGGCGTAGCGGCGAACGCGACTGTCTTCGGATGGATCGACTCGCTGTTGGTGCACCCGATCCCCGGCGTGGCCGACGGCGGACGGCTGGCCGCGCTCGAAACCGTGTCGCCGAGCGGCGAGTTTTCTACCACTTCCTACCGCGATTACCGCGATTATCGCGACCGTGTGAAGTCCTTTTCCGGCATGGCCGCCTCGCTCCTAAACCCATTCAACGTCGGCCCGGCCGACAACCCGCGCCGGATTTACGGCGAATACGTCTCCGGCAACTACTTCGCGGTGCTGGGCGTGAAGCCGGTGCGCGGACGCGTATTCCTGCCGTCGGAGTACGGCGACGCCGCGGGCGCGTTTCCAGTGGCAGTGATCGGTTACCGGCTGTGGCGCAGCCTGTTTCAGGGCGACCCGGGCGTGGTAGGCAAGACTATCCGTGTGAACCGTTACGAACTGACCGTGGCCGGCATCGCACCGGAAGAGTTCCGCGGCACGATGCCGGGCATGCAGATGGAGATCTGGATCCCCATCAACATGGCGCCGCAACTGAACGGCCAGGGCGCATGGCTGCTGGAAGAACGAGATGAGCGGCAGATGTGGGTGACCGCGCGGCTGAAGCCCGGCGTGGCGTTGGGGCAGGCCAACGCGGAAGTGGAAGCGTGTGCCCGGCGTCTGGCGGAGGAATCGCCTCGCACCAGCGCCGGCTTCCACGCGAGCCTGATGCCCGTGTGGAAAGCGCACATAGGAGTGCAGGCGGTGCTGCTTGCGCCGCTGCGGATTCTGATGGCTGTCTGCTTCCTGGTTTTCCTGATTGTGGGCGCAAACGTAGCCAACCTGCAGCTTGCCCGCGCCACCGCGCGGCGCAGAGAGCTGAGCGTGCGCATGGCCCTGGGGGCGGGCCGTTGGCGTGTGGCGCGCCAGCTTCTTACCGAGAGCCTGTTGCTGGCGGCGCTGGGCGCGCTGGCGGGCATTGCGCTGGCGGGCTGGCTGGGACGCTCGCTCCTCTGGATACGGGGGCCGATCGGGTTTCCGGTGGTGTTCGATTTCAGTCTGAACGCGGACACTCTCGGGTTTACCGTGCTGTTGTGCTGCGCCGGTTGCCTGCTGACCGGCCTGGCGCCCGCCGTGCACTCGGTGCGAAGCAATTTAATGGAAGCTCTGAAGGAAGGAGGGCGGAGCGCGACGGCCGGCGCCGGCCAGAACCGGACCCGCGGGCTGCTGGTGGTTTCAGAGGTGGCGCTGGCGCTGGTGGCGCTGGTGGGCACGGCGCTGTTCGCGCGGAGCTTTCAAAACGCGCGAGCCATCTATCCGGGCTTCGATGCGAGCCACGTAGCGTTCGCGCGATACCACCTCGATACGTTCTGTCAGAACCCCGAGCAGCGGGCGCAGTTCTGCTATCGCCTGCGCGACCGGATCCGCGAACTCTCCGGCATTGCCGCGGTGAGCTTCGCGAACACGGTGCCGCTGGACATCGGCACCGGACAGCGGTCGGGCATAGAGGTAGAAGGATATGCTCCCGGCCCGAGCGAGGAAATGCGCGTGTCGAGCGCCACCGTGGCGCCGGGCTTTTTCGATACTCTGCGGATTCCGGTGCTCGAGGGGCGCGACTTCACGGAACGGGACGACCGTGCTAGCGCGCGGGTGGCGATCATCAATCAGACCTTCGCGAAGCGCTACTTCAGAGGAGACAGCCCGGTGGGGCGCCGTGTCCGGGTGGACGGCGAGTGGTCCACAGTGGCCGGTATGGTGAAGGACAGCAAATATCTCAGGCTGACGGAGCCACCCACTCCCTGCATTTATATGCCGTACCTCCAGCGGCACAGCAGCGAGTTCTGGACTGCCTTCTTCATCCGGACCGCCGGGCCTCCGCGCGGGACTTTCGCCGCGATCCGCCGCGAGGCCATTGCGATCGAGCCGAACGCCGGCGTCTCCGAGGTGGTGGCGTTCGAAGAGATGGTCGAAGGCTCCCTGTACGCGCAGAAGGTGGCGGCGGCGCTGCTGAGCGTGCTCGGCGGGGTGGCGCTGCTGCTGGCGGCGCTGGGCTTGTACAGCGTGCTGGCGTACTCGGTGAGCCAGCGGCAGCAGGAGTTTGGCATCCGCATGGCGCTGGGCGCCGGGACGTCCGATGTAGTGCTCCTGGTGCTGCGCCGGGGCTTGGCGCTGACCGTGGCGGGCATTGCGGTTGGGGTAGTGTTGGCGATTGCGGCGATGCGCATGGCCTCGGACCTGCTGGTGGGCGTGAGGCCGGACGATCCGATGGCGATTGCGGGCGCGGCACTGTTCCTCGGCGCGGTCGCGGTGCTGGCGAGTTATTTGCCTGCGCGGCGCGCGACGAAGGCCGATCCCATGGTGACGCTGCGCGAGGGGTAAGCCGCGGACCGGCTCGGCTTTGTCAGGACATCTTGTCCTGAGAAAACCGTGTAAGCTGTTGATTTTAATGAAAAGTTTGAGGATTTTCGGGACAACTTGTCCTGAGGTCGGGCTGAAGAGGGAGTTGCAAGACTCCGGAATCCGCTTGCTGACGCGCGCGGCTCCGTAGAGGCACGTTGAATGGCGGGTGCTTACAGAGCCGCGACCGTAAGGGAGCGGTCGCACCCACGAATTTTGCAACTCCCTCTGAAGCCCACCCCACCGTGCCCTATTCCACCATCTGCGGGTGGCTGAACAGGAAGTGGTCGAAATAGTAGTGCATCAGCAGGACGCTCAATACCACGATGAAGTAGCTCTGGTCTGCGCGGAGCGTGGTGACGGCCTGGACGACCATGGTGACCAGCACGATCACCAGGGTAGCGCCCAGAAAGCACAGGTAATAGAGCGCCATGCTGCGCTGCCGCACCATGCGCCGCACGAACGGGCTGTCGATTTCGCCGCGCTGGTCGCGGAGGCGATTGATCAGCCATAACAGAAAGAGGTATTGGAACGAATGCCAGGTGTTGTAGCCCTGGAAGAGCACATCCAGGTTCGACCCCATCGGCAAACAGAAGGAAACCACGGTGGTAACGCTCAGAAGCAGGGTCTTGGGCACGCTGCCGCGTCCTTCCCGGAATTCCACCACGGTCTTCGCGATCCACGCTACCAGGAAGAACGCGAAGACGATTCCCGCCAGCAAAGGCAGGTTGAACGGCCGCAGGAAATCGGGGTAGGGCAGCACCACTCCGCCCACGTGGAACATCTTGAGCGACAGCTTGTACATGCCGATGGGATACAGGCCCGTCATCACCAGCCCGTAATCCACCAGGCGCGACCATTTCTGCTCCGCCCAGGTGGTCCGCGCGCGATAGCAGTCGGTCAGGTAGATGATCTGGTGCAGCACGTGAATCGAGGCCCAGGTGAAGAAGAACGTAATTAAAGCCGTGTAGTAGTTCACGCCCAGGTAGATCACAATCACCGGCAGAACGAAGGCCAGTGCCAGGTACGCGCGATGCCGCGACCGGAAACGGCCATCCATAAAGGTATAGGTGACCGTGGAAAACAGGTGCGGGCCCCCAATCATCAGGGCGACTACGATATTAATCCAGTCGACGGTCTTGTCCAGGGTAAGCAAACCGGTCCTCTGAGCGGCCCAGGCCATCAGGAATGGCAGGGGGACCAGGACCGCGCTGAAAATGATCAGCGGCAGGTCCCAGGAGGGTTTGTAGATCCAACCGGGTGTACGCCCGGCGAGAGTGAGGGGAGCGCCTGCTATCGCGGCCATACGGTAGATGATAGCGGAACCCGGGGCGCCGTTCAATTTTCAGGATGAATGCTCCGAAATGGCGCTGACACCCTGCATTCGCGGGCATCGCCGATTTGGGCGTTACCCCCTAAAGAAGGCCTTGTATTTCATTTGCAATGGACATAGCATAGAACTCAAAGGACCGGTTATTCAGATGAAACTGTCTCTTTTTGCAGCGCTCCTCGTAGCCGCCAGCTTCGCGGCCTACGCGCAACCAGCGACCCCGCGGATGACGTCTGTCGATCCAGATTCAGGGAAAAGAGGGGACATCGTTACCGTCAGCGGCGAGAATCTTGGGAGGAGTCACGTTGCCAAGCTTTACCTCACGGACGGTGGCGACGGCAAGAACGATGTCGAAGTGCAGATTATCGAGCAGACCGAGACGACGATCAAGTTCAAGATCCCGGCCAAGGCCATTGGCGGACGGCTGGCGCTGATGATTCTCACTACCACCAAGCCGGCGCAACTGATCGAGCAGCCGGTCAAGGTTTCGATCGAGGACGGAACGGCCCTGCGTTAGCCGGGGTTACCGCGGGTTGTATGGCTCCGCGAGATACTTGCGGGACTGTACGGCGCCGTCCGCGTGGGGCTCGTAGGCGATGGCTTTTTTGTAGTACTCCACCGCTTGGGCGCGGTGGTGGGTCATGTCGTAGATCTGGCCGATGCGCAGGAAAGTGTAGGCGGCGGTATTGAGATCGACATTGTCGATGCCGGCTACCACCTTTTTCAGATTCTCCAGGGCCTGATCTTCATCGCGGTACCAGAATTGAATGCTGCCCTCCTGATAGTAGACCTTCTCCCACGGCATGCGATCGAATCCGGGAGCGTTGGTGCGCTTCAGCCGGGCCGCTTCCTCCACCGCTTCCAATCCGTGCTGCTTGTCGCCCGCCATGCTGTACATCACCGATAACTCCAGCCTCAGTATGTAGTTGCGCGGAAACCTCCGGATCAAATCCTGGACCAGCGGAACCGCCCGGTCAGGGTGATTTTCGCGGCGGTAGAGGGCGCACAGAAAGATCTCGGCGTCCACTTTATCGAGCTTGCCGTTGCGCGCCACATCCTCCACGATGCGGATGCCCTTTTCCTTATCGCCATGGAAACCCACCAGAAAACCCAACATGCGGTACTGCCAGGGCAGGCTGCCCACGATATAATCGTGCAGCCCCTGTACCAGGCGGGCATCCACGTTGTTCGGCTGCAGTTCCGCCACGCGGTTGTGCGCCTTGCGCGCGGAAGTGGCATCGCGCAGGGAGTCGTACCACGATTTCTCGACCACCCAGAAATAATCGGAGCGCAGTCCGTAGGCGATTCCTTCGGCATAGAGCGCCACCGTATCGTTGGGGTTTTTCTTCAGGCGCGCCTCGCATAAACTCAGGGACTTGCCGATTTCCGACAGGAACTGCGCGCGGGTGGCCGCCGAGGGATTCATGCGGGCGCGCCGCAGCAGCGAGTTGTTGCCGGAGACCATCTCGCTTTCGAGCGCGCCGTTACGGTACATCTCTTTGAAGACCACGGTTTGCGCGAGGTGATTGTGAAGGTCGGGAGAATTCGGGTCCTGAGCGATGGCCCGTTCGAAATCGGCTTGAGCCTGGTCGTACTCCAGGTTGTAAAAGTGGTCCCAGCCCTCTTCCACCAGGTTCTGACCCGCTAGTGGAAGCGCGGCCGCCAGCAAGACCAGCGCCAGTCTCGTCACACTTTCATCGTAGCCCAAGAGAGTTGTTAAGCTGTTACAGGACCAAAGGAGCTGAACGCAGCGCTGGACGCGGGTGCACAACTCGCCAGCCGCGAGGTTTGCGGGTGCGTAACCGTTTTGGGGGTTCCGACTGTTCAGTCCCAGCAACCGCTCCCTTCCGGCCGCGGCTCTGTTACGGTTGCCTCGTGTTTGACGCTACTTGCAGAGCCGCGACTGTAAGGGAGCGGTCCGCGGACGCACATTCCCCCGGATCGGTCAAGCACCCGAGGCTTGCCTTTTAACCTTTTTCGGCCCTTTCCTTTGTTAGAGTAGAAGAACCGGAGTCCTCTTGCGTACAAGTATCCCAATCATCATTGCCCTGTGTCTCCTGACAACCTGCGGGTGCCAGAAGCAGCAGGCGCAGGCCGGCGTCAACCCGGCTGCGATGCCCGCCATGTCCGTGTCGGTGGCCAAGGCCACACAGGAGTCCGTACCCACTGAAGTGCACGTGGTCGGGACGGTGGAAGCTTCCGCCATCGTGCAGGTGAAGTCCCAGATCGCGGGGCAGCTCGAATCCATCGGTTTCAACGAAGGCCAGAACGTCAAAGAGGGCGACGTGTTGTTCCGCATCGACTCGCGCCCTTACGAAGAAGCTCTGCACCAGGCGGAAGCGGCCGTGGAACGCGATAAGGCGCAGGTGGCGCAGGCGGAAGCCAACCTGGTCCGCGACCAGGCGCAAGCCAAGTTCGCGGAGACGGATGCGGCCCGCCAGGAGCAGCTCAACAAGGAGAATCTGGCCTCTAAAATGGCGGCCGACCAGGCTAAGACCACGCTCGACGTGAACCGCGCCACCGCGCGCGCCAGCGAGGCCACGGTGAATACTGCGCGCGCCACCCTGGCAAGCGACCTGTCGGCCGTGGCCAAGGCGAAGCTCGATCTCAGCTATTGCACTATTCCGGCGCCCATCTCGGGGCGCACCGGAAACCTGCTGGTGCACCCCGGCAACCTGGTGAAGGAGAACGACGTGGCGCTGGTGGTGATCCACCGGGTGGAACCCATCTTCGTGAATTTCGGCGTGCCGGAAGACCACCTCGGCGCCATCCGGCGGCTGAATGCGGTTCACCCCCTGGCCGTGAACGTCACTTTGCAGGACGGCGGCAACCGCACCGCTACCGGGTCGCTGGCGGTGATCGACAACACCGTGGACGCGGCCACCGGCACCATCCATCTGAAAGCCCGGTTCGACAATCGCGACGGCATGCTGTGGCCCGGCCAATTCGTCACCGTGGCGCTGACGCTGGATACCCTGCGGGATGCCACGGTAGTGCCCACCGAAGCCATACAGGCCGGCCGCGAGGGGCAAGCGGTGTTCGTAGTGAAACCGGACAATACCGTGGAGATCCGCCCGGTGACCTTGGGACCGGCGCGCGGCGGCAAGACCGTGATTGAGAAGGGCCTGGCTGTAGGCGAGACGGTGGTCACCGACGGCCAGATGGCGCTCTTCCCCGGCGCACCGGTGCATATCGTGGAGGCCGCCGCCAAAGCAGGGCCGGGACCGCAATGAACCTCTCGCAGCTTTTTATCGAGCGGCCGATCATGACGGTGCTGGTGTGCTTCAGCATCGTCCTGTTCGGCGCGGTGGCTTTTCGCGCCCTGCCGGTGGCGGCACTGCCCAGCGTGGATTACCCCACGATTACGGTGAGCGCGGCGTTGCCGGGCGCGAGTCCCGAGACCATGGCGTCCACCGTGGCCACGCCGCTCGAACGGCAATTCTCCACCATCGCCGGAATTTCGCAGATGAGCTCGGTGAACTCGCTGGGGTCCACGCAAATCACCGTGCAGTTCAATCTCAGCCGCAATATCGACGCCGCCGCGCAAGACGTGCAAGCGGCCATTTCCGCGGCCGGCGGGCTGTTGCCCACCACCATGCCGCGTCCGCCCACTTACGAGAAAGCCAATCCCGCGGACCAGGCGATCTATTACCTCTCGCTGACCTCCGACACGCTGCCGCCTTCGAAAGTGAGCGAATTCGCCGACCTGATCCTGGCGCAGCGCATCTCCATGGTCTCCGGCGTTTCGCGCGTGCAGGTTTTCGGCGATCAGAAATACGCCGTGCGCGTGGACGTCGACCCCAATCAACTGGCGGCCCACAATATCGGCATAGATGAAGTGCAGAGGGCCATATCGAGCAGCAACACCAACCTGCCGACAGGCCGGCTGGATGGCGACAAGCAGGCCTTCACCATCGGATCTTCGGGCGGACTGGAAAAGGCGGCGCAGTACCGCCCGATCGTCGTGGCTTACCGCAATGGCTTCCCCGTGCGACTGGAGCAGTTGGGGAGCGTGCTCGACAGCGTGGAGGACGACAAGGTAATCGCACTCATGAACGGCCATCCGACCGTCATGTTGGCCATCAACCGCCAGCCCGGAACCAATACCGTGGACGTGGTGGACAACGTAAATGCCTTGCTGCCGGAGTTTCGCAAGATAATTCCGGCTTCCGTACACCTGGACGTGATGTTCGACGCGTCGCAGTCCATTCGGGACTCCATTCGCGACGTGGAATTGACGCTGCTCGGGACGGTGTTGATTGTCGTCCTGGTTATTTTCCTGTTCCTGCGCAACGCGTCGGCCACCATGATTCCCGGCGCGGCGGTGCCGTTCTCCATCATCGGAACCTTCTGCGTGATGTACCTGCTGGGGTACAGCATCAACAACCTTTCGCTGATGGCGCTGACCCTGTCCGTAGGTTTTGTGGTGGACGACGCCATCGTGATGCTGGAGAACATCGTGCGCCACATGGAAATGGGCAAATCGCGGATGCAAGCGGCCCTGGCGGCGTCGCGCGAGATCGGCTTCACCATCGTGTCGATGACCATTTCGCTGGTGGCGGTCTTCATCCCGGTGCTCTTCCTGGCCGGGATTGTGGGCCGCCTGCTGCACGAATTCGCGGTGACCATCGTGGTGGCCATCCTCATTTCGGGATTCGTATCGTTGACCCTGACGCCCATGCTGGGCAGCCGCTTTCTGAAGTCGGAACATGAGTCGGAGCACGGGTTTGTCTACCACATGCTGGAGGGCGGATTTAATGCACTGGCGCGCTGGTATGAGTCCACGCTGCGCATTGCCCTGCGCTTCCATCCGTTGACCATGGCGGTGGCCGTGGCCATGCTGGTGGGGACGATTTACCTGTTCGTAAACATGCCCACGGGCTTCATTCCCAGCCAGGACAGCGGCTTCACTTTCGGGGTCGTAGTGGGTCCGCAGGACATGTCGTTCGACTCCATGAGCCAGCACCTCCGCCAGGTGGCTTCGACCCTCCAGGCCGACCCCAACGTGGTCCTGGTGGGCGCTTTCGGCGGCGGAGGAGGAGGGGAGGCACAAAGCAACCAGGGCTTCGTATTTGCCAACCTCAAGCCGCGCAGCCAGAGGCGGCTCTCCGTGGATCAGTTCATTGAGTCGCTGCGGCCGCGATTCATGGCCATTCCGGGCGTTTTCACGTTCATGCAGAACCCGCCGCCCATCAGCGTCAGCGGGCAGTTCGGCACCAGTGTCTACCAGCTCACACTGCAGAGCTCCAGACTCGAAGACATCTATACCTGGGGCCCGCAACTAATGGCCAAGATGCAGCAACTCCCGGGCTTCGTGGATGTCAACGACAACGAACTGCAGGCCGCCAGCCCGCAGGTGATGGTGGATATCGACCGCGATCGCGCGCAGGCGCTGGGCGTGACGCCGGAGCAGGTGCAGGACGCGCTCTACAGCGCGTTCGGGACGCGCCAGGTCTCGACGATCTACGCGCCGGCCGATCAATATGCGGTAATCCTCGAACTGCAAAAGCAATATCAAAGGACGCCGGACGCGCTGTCGCGCCTGTACGTGCGGTCGTCCACGGGGTCGCTCGTGCCGCTCGACACCATGGTCAAATTGAGCAAGCAGGTGCGGCCCTCGAGCATCAGCCATTTCGGCCAGTTGCCGGCCACCACGATTTCCTTCAATTTGAAGCCGGGGTTCTCACTCGGCCAGGCGGCCGGCCAGGTGGATGCGGCCATCCGCGATCTGCGCATGCCGCCGGGAATCTCCACCAAGTTCCAGGGGACCGTGAAGGAGTTTCAAAGCTCCTTCCAGAATCTTACCATCCTGTTGATTGTGGCCTTGCTGGTGATCTATATCGTGCTGGGCGTGCTGTACGAGAGCTTCATCCATCCCCTGACGATTCTTTCGGGTTTGCCCTCGGCGGTATTCGGCGCGCTGCTCACCCTGGTGCTGTTCCACAAGGAGCTGGACCTGTACGCCTTCGTGGGCATCATCATGCTATTCGGCGTGGTGAAGAAGAACGCCATCATGATGGTGGATTTCGCCATCGATCGGCGTAAAGACGGGCAATCAGCGTACGACTCTATCTGGCAAGGCTGCCTGCTGCGCTTCCGCCCCATCATGATGACCACGGTGGCGGCGCTCTTCGGGACTCTGCCCATCGCGTTGGGCTACGGCGAAGGCGCCGACGCACGCCAGCCATTGGGGCTGGCGGTGGTCGGCGGCCTGGTGGTTAGCCAATTCCTGACGCTCTATATTACGCCGGTGATTTACTTGTACCTGGAACGCTTGCAGGAATGGCTGCGCGGCGAGAAGGTCCCGCAGGCGGTTACGGTGGAGGGGGATTAACGTGGGGCGGGCTTCAGCCTAATGCCACATAGTTTTCCCAAGGCCGGAATTCCTGCGGAAATCAGGTGGGGCAGGCCCCCTGGCCCATAAGCGCTAACTTAGCGCAATCCAATCATGGCCGCTCATCGTCTCGGCCCCCCAAATATTGTGGTGGACCTAGATTGAGTTGCCAGCCAGTAGTAGTGCTTAACGGATGTCAATGGTTAAGTTAGCGCCTATGGGCCCCCTGGCCTGCGCGGGACGCCCTCGTCCCGCTCCTGCTGTGGATTCAGTCGCTGGGCGTCGCGAAGAGGCCGACCAGGGGGTCGGCGGGCCCAGGGGGCACCCCCGTGGGCGTCCGCCCCACTATTTAGTTTCTGTCGCGAAACTGCCGTTCGGCGGCGGAGCAACCCCTCCCTCACGGTCGGGGCTCCGATGGCGTCAAATAATACGAGACTTCCGATCAGAGCCGCGACGCTAACGCCCTGCTGGGCAACCTGAACCAGATATACTTCGCTCGACGGCTGGATCGAGGAGGGAAACACCGCCGGCAGCCTGGTGAACTCCGCCTCCGGCATTCACAAGTAGCGCATTCGCGGGCAGACGCGAAGCTTCCTCCTTTTCGAGTAGCATCCAGTCACACGGGCGCGGAATTTCTTTTTCCTTTCCCATCTATCGATTGCCGATGGCGCCGCGAGCGATGGAGTCCCGTGCATGTTACCAGTTGTCACAGGCGAAGCAGAGGCTTCCCGATCCGGAACATTCACGGGCCTGGCGTTCGCGGCCATCTTCGCTTCCACAACCCTTAGTTAAGTTAGTTCCTTGCCAGGCTCACATCAGGTTCGGCCGACTTAAGCAAAGGAGGCGTGATGGATCTGCAGTTAGCAAGAATCCGCCGGCCGGTTCGATTCGAGCTGGCGGTCTCGGTAAGACGAAAAAGGAGAAGGAAATACATGGACAATAACTTCGCGGTAGGGAGTGCCCTACTGATTCAAATCATGAACGTGGTGGACGCGGGCGGCAACCCGGCGCAGTTGACCCAGCCGATTGCGTGGTCGACGTCGGACTCCACGATTCTCAATCTGACCCCGGCGGCCGACAGCATGAGCGCCATCGGCACGGCGCAGAAGACCGGCACGGTGACCGTGACCGTGACGGCGAACGGCATCACCGAATCGACTTCGGTGGATGTGATCTGCGGCGCCCCGGTGTCGTTCCAGTTGGCGGTGTCGTTGGTTACACCCCCGACGCCGGCATCTTAGGGCCGCGCTCATTTACCCACAGGCAGCGCGTACGCCACGTACGCGCTGCCTGTGACGCTGCCGCGGGGAGCTTTTCCGCCGGTAGCGTAGATCACCACATATTGCCGTCCGCCTAACTCATAAGTAATGGGAGTGGCATTACCGGAAAACGGCAGCACCGCTTCCCATAGCAGAGCTCCACTCGACTTATCGAAAGCGCGGAACTTACGGTCGAAGTTAGTAGCTGCGATAAACACCAGTCCGCCGGCAGTTACAATCGGTCCGCCATAGTTTTCGCTGCCGGTATCTTTCATGCCTTGTGCCACCAGAGCCGGATACTCGCCCAGCGGCACTTTCCATACAAATTCGCCGGTATTCAGATCGATGGCGTTCAGCGTTCCCCAGGGAGGCTGTACCGCCGGGTATCCATCGGGATCGAGCAGGCGATGATAACCCGTGAAGCGGTATTTGGGCGCGGCCCCGGGGCTGTCCACGGACGCCAGTTCCTTGTCTGCGCCGCTTAGAACGAATTGCGCCACGGCATTTACATCGGCCGCATTGAGACTGGGGAACGACGGCATGCGGCCGGCGCCCTGGCTGATGACCGCGGCGATATCCCCCGCGGTCTTTCGTCCGTTCAGGTTGTCTAAAGCGGGGATATTCGGAGGCGCGCCGGCGCGGTCGTCGCCGTGACAATTGGCGCAATTCGTCTGGTAAGTCCGGCGGGCGGAATTACCGGCGTTGGTCTCGGCCAGGGCGCCGGTCCAGGCCAGATCGTTGGCGTTCACGTAAAAAATACCGGTTTCCGGGTCGAATGCCTGTCCACCCCATTCAGCCCCGCCATCGTAACCCGGGAAAATCACGGTATCGCGGCCCACGGCAAAAGGCAGGAATTGGCCGCCGCTGCGGAGTTTGCGAAACTGCTCAAGCGCCCAGGCGTGGGCTTCCGGAGTGCGCGTAGTGAGTATGTCCTCGGTGAGCTGCTGCCGGGCGAAAGGGCCGGGCTTGGTGGGCAGCGGCTGGGTATCGGCGGCCACCTCGCCGGGCACGTCGCTCGCCGTGTAGCGGCGGTACTCAATCGGAAACAGCGGCTTGCCGCTGACCCGATCGAAGACGTAAACCCAACCCTGCTTGGTGGCCTGCGCCACGGCGTCCACCTTCTTGCCGTCGTGTTTTACGGTAATCAGAACGGGCGGCGTGGGGAAATCGCGATCCCAGATATCGTGGCGGACTCCTTGGAAATGCCAGATGCGCTCGCCGGTGTCGGCTTTCAGCGCCAGCAGGGTGTTGGCGAACAGGTCGTCTCCCAAGCGGTCGGCGCCGTAAAAATCGCTGGCCGCCGAGCCGGTGGGAACGTACAGAATGCCGCGCTTCGGGTCGACCGCCATGCCGGCCCAGTTGTTGGCCGCGCCGGTGTACGTCCAGGCGTCTTTGGGCCAAGTGTCGTAGCCGACTTCGCCGGGATGCGGGATGGTATGAAAGCTCCAGCGCAGCTTGCCGGTGCGGACATCGAAGGCGCGAATATCGCCGGTGGGGGCGGGAAGCGCTTCGGGCTCGCGGCCGCCAACAATCAGCAAATCTTTATAGATAATGCCGGGGCTGGTCAGGACGATGGACTGCTTTTCGGGATCGCGGCCCAAACCCTCGCGGAGATCGATGCGGCCGCCGGTGCCGAAATCGGGGATTGGTTTGCCCGTGCGGGCGTCCAGCGCGTAGATATAGCTTTGGACAGCGGCGAAAAGGCGCGGCGATTTGCCATCGGTCCAATAGACCACGGATCGATTCGGGCCCCGCCCGGCGATGCCGGAATCGAAGGTCCACCGCAGTTTTCCGGTGGCGCCGTCGAGCGCGATGGCTTTGTGGCTGGGCGTGAGGCCGTAAAGGACGCCGCTCACGAGGATGGGCTGGGTTTGGGGATCGCCGGCGCCATCGGCCGTGTCGTAGGTCCACGCGACGGCGAGCTGTTTCACGTTGGTCCGGCTGATCTGCCTGAGATCGGAGTAGCGGATACCCGCAGGACCGCCGCCGTACGCGGGCCAATCGCGGTCGGCGGCGAAGAGAAGGGAACAAGCGGCAACGACGAGCAGGGTTCGCATGGACCCTGACATTGTATCGAAAGACTCAAGCGTCGGACACACTCCGAAAGGGGGCCAGACGATGGAACGAATCGCGATGAGCCAAGAGGAACGGGATTCCCACGGCGACACGGCCGAGCCGGCCCCCAAAAGAGGAAACTCTCCACTTGGCTGCGGACACAATCTTCTATTAATGTCCATTGACGTAGCGCGCATCCATGTTGGAAAATGAAACAGATGTATCGCCGCAGCGAGGGGAAACCGCTAGCAGTGTGCCGCGCCGTGTTGGTTGCGTCTGCGCTGAGCGGACTTTCGTCACTCGCCTTCGCGCAATCCCCAGCCGTAAAACCTGCGGACTTCACCGAGCAGTATTGCATTGCCTGCCATGACGACACCAGTATGGTGGCCGGCATTTCCTTCGAGAGCGTCGACTGGAACAATCCCGGAAAGAGCGCCGAGATCCTCGAAAAAGCCGTGCGCAAGGTCGGCTCCGGCGAGATGCCGCCCCCCGGCATGCCCCATCCCAGCGCGTCCGCGGCCGCGGCTTTCACCGGTTGGCTGGTGGATTCGCTCGATAAATACGCGGCGGCCCATCCCAACCCGGGTCGCCCGGCAATCCACCGTTTGAACCGCGCGGAGTACAGCAACGCCATCCGCGATCTGCTGGCGCTGGATACCAAACCGGGCGCCTTGCTGCCAGTAGACGATTCGGGCTATGGCTTCGACAACATCGGCGACGTGCTGTCGGTCTCGCCATCGCTGCTCGAACGGTACCTGTCGGTGGCGCGCAGGGTGAGCCGGATGGCGGTCGGCGACCTTTCTCTGAAGCCTTCGGACGAAGAATTCTTGAACCCCATGAAGAGCGCCAAGGACCGCGTGAGCGACGATCTTCCGTTCGACTCGGCCGGCGGCATGTCGGTGCGCTACTACTTTCCGGTGGACGCCGAATACCTTATCCGCATCAAAATGCCGGGCGAGAATGGCGCCGTGCATGAGTTCCGCGCGCCCATCCAGGCTGGACTGCGGACCGTGGGCGCGACCTTCCCGAGAGAGTCGTTCAAGTCGGAAGCGATCCCCAACGGCCGTCGCGGTCCTGACCCTGCTGGCGGGGGCGCCGTCGGTGCGGGCCGCGGAGCGCCACATCCACCCGCGGCGCAACTCGATCTTCGGTTGGATGGCGCCCGCGTAAAGACCTTTGAGGTCGCCGGCAGCGCCACGCTGCCGCAGGTGGACCGCATCATTATTTCGGGCCCATACAACATCACCGGCCGCGGCGATACTCCCAGCCGCGAGCGGATTTTCGTCTGCCGTCCGTCCGCCGCCGCGGATGAAGCGCCCTGCGCCAGGACGATCCTCTCCAAACTGACGCGCCGGGCATTTCGCCGCGCAGTGACCGATGCCGACGTGAAGCCGCTGCTCACCTTTTACCAGCGCGGTCGCGCGGAGGGCGATTTCGACCACGGCATGGAAAAAGCGCTGACCGCGATGCTGGTGTCGCCGGACTTCCTGTTCCGCGTGGAGCACGACCCGAAGGGTTCCGCGCCCGGCTCGGTGTACCGGATCGGCGACTTCGAGCTGGCCTCGCGCCTCTCGTTTTTCCTGTGGAGCAGCATTCCCGACGACCAGTTGCTGAGTCTCGCCGAGCAGGGCAAGCTGAAAGATCCCGCGGTGCTGCAGCAGCAGGTCGCGCGCATGCTGGACGACCCGAAGTCCCAAGCCCTGGTGGATAATTTCGCGGGCCAGTGGCTCTATCTCCGCAATCTACAATTATCCAAACCGGACCCCGACGCGTTTCCGGAATTCGACGAGAGTTTGCGGCAGGCTTTCCGCACTGAGACGTCGCTGTTCTTCCAGAACGTTTTTCGCGAAGACCACAGCGTGCTGGAGCTGCTGGACGCCAATTATACTTTCCTGAATCAGCGGCTGGCGCAACATTACGGCATCGCCAACGTGTACGGTCCGCAATTCCGCAAGGTGACCCTGACGGATCCGAACCGCGGCGGGTTGCTGGGGCAGGGAAGCGTGCTGACGGTGACATCGTACCCCAATCGCACGTCGGTGGTGCAACGCGGAAAGTGGATTTTGGAGACGCTGCTCGGTACGCCGCCCCCGCCTCCGCCGATGGTTGTGCCGGAGTTGGTGCCGCACGGCAAGGACGGCAGAGCGCTCACCATGCGCGAGCAGATGGAGCAGCATCGCGCCAATCCGGTATGCGCCTCTTGCCACTCCCGCATGGATCCCTTGGGATTCGCGCTGGAGAATTACGACGGCGTGGGCAAGTGGCGCGACAAAGACTCCGGCAACCCGATCGACGCGTCCGGGAAGCTGCCCGACGGCACCACGTTTGTGGGCCCGGCGGGACTGAAGAAGATTCTGTCTACCAAGGACCGCGACGAGTTCATCTCGACCGCCACCGAAAAGCTTTTGCTGTATGCCTTGGGCCGCGGCTTGGAGTATTACGACGAGCCGGCCGTGCGGGCCATTTCGCGGCAGGCCGCCAAGGACGATTACCGCATGTCGGCGCTGATTGCCGCCATCGTGAAAAGTACCCCGTTCGAAATGAGGAGGACTCCGGACCAATGAACTACATCACCAGGAAGCACCTTTCGCGCCGCACATTGCTGCGCGGGGTCGGCACCGCACTCGCTCTGCCGCTGCTCGATTCCATGATGCCGGCTTTGAAGGCCGCTAAGAGCACGGCCGCGGCACCCGCTGTTCGTCTGGCGTTCGTGTATGTTCCGAACGGGATTATTCCGGCCGCGTGGACTCCCACCGCAGAGGGCGCCAACTTCGAGTTCGCTCGCACTATGAAGCCCATCGAGCCCTTCCGCGAGCATTTACTGGTGATGTCCGGCCTGGCGCAAATCAACGGGCGCGCATTGGGCGACGGCGCGGGCGACCACGCACGCGCCGGAGCCACCTGGCTCACCGGCGTGCACCCCAAGAAGACCGAAGGCGTGGGCATCCACGCGGGCATTTCGGCCGATCAGGTGGCCGCCAAGGAATTCGGCAAGAGCACGCAATTTGCGTCACTCGAAATCGGCCTGGATTCGCCCACTCTGGCCGGCGGCTGCGATTCGGGCTACAGTTGCGCCTACAGCAACACCATCTCCTGGCGCGGCCCGACCACTCCGCTGCCTATGGAAATCAATCCCCGCGCGCTGTTCGAACGGCTTTTCGGTGAAGGCGACAGCACCGATCCGAAGGTGCGCATGTCGGCGCTGAAGGAGCAGGGCAGCCTTCTCGACTACATCACCGGCGATATCGACCGGATGGAGACCAATCTCGGCCCGCGCGACCGCGGCAAACTGACGGAATACCTGGACTCGATTCGCGACGTCGAACGGCGCATTCAGTTGGCCGAAGCGCAAAACGACAGCATGAAGGTGCCGCTGATCGAGCGTCCGGCGGGCGTGCCCGCGGAGTACGACGACCATGCCAAGCTGATGATGGACCTGCAGACCATCGCGTTCCAGGCCGACCTGACGCGCGTGATCACTTTCATGATGGGGCGCGAGGGCAGCGACCGGAGCTATCGCAACATTGGAATTTCCGACGGTCACCATCCCTTGACGCACCATCAGAACGACCCCGAGAAGATCGAGAAGGTCACGCAAATCGACACGTACCACGTGAAGCTGCTGGCGTACTATCTCGACAAGCTGAAATCCACGCCGGATGGCGAGGGCAGCCTGCTGGATCACTCGATGGTGCTATACGGGAGCAGTCTGTGCGATGGCAACGCCCACACGCATCACAATTTGCCCCTGGTAATGGCGGGCGGCGCGGCGGGCCAAATAAGGGGCGGGCGCCACGTCCGTTTCCCCAAGGAAACGCCCATGAATAACCTGCTGCTCACCATGCTGGACAAGGCCAAGGTGCCGGTCCCCGAGAAGCTCGGCGACAGCACCGGCGAGATCAAGCTGCTTTCCGAGGTGTAACCAGGATGCCGAAAACGGCAGAGAACCGCTTGCTGACGCGCGCGGCTCAGGATGCTTACAGAGCCGCGACCGTAAGGGAGCGGTAGACCAAATGAAAGTTTGTTATCGGCGTTCATCGGCGTTCATCGGCGGCCAAATTGTTTTCGCCGCGCTCCTTTGCGCCGGAGTCTGCCTGGCGGCCACCGACCTCCGCCTGTTGGACGCAGTCAAACGGCGCGATCGCAAGGGCTTCGCCGCGCTCCTGCGCGCCAAGGCCGACGTGAACGCCGCCCAGCCCGATGGCGCCACCGCGCTGGCGTGGGCCGCCTACCTGGACGACCGCGATTCGGCGCTGGCGCTGCTGGCCGCCGGCGCCAAAGTGAATACCGCCGACGAGTACGGCGAAACGCCGCTCACCTTGGCCTGTGCCACCGGCGATGACGTGTTGGTCGGCAGCCTGCTCAAGGCCGGCGCCAATGCCAGAGCGGCGCGATGGAACGGCGAGACCGCCTTGATGATCGCCGCCAATTCCGGCAGCGTCGCGACCGTGAAGGAGTTGATTGCCGCCGGCGCCGATGTCCACGCCACCGAAGCCGCGAAGGGACAAAACGCGCTGATGTGGGCCGCGGCAGAGGGCCACGCGGACGTAGTGCAGGCGCTCATCGATGCCGGGGCCGATGTGAAAGCCGCGTCCAAGAGCGGCTTCACCCCGCTGGTTTTTGCCGCGGTGAAGAACTCCCCCAAGTCCGTCGAGAACCTGATCGCCGCCGGCGCGGATCCGAATTACGCCCTGCCCGACGGCACCAGGGTCTTGTCGATGGCGGCGGCCAGCAAGGGTGCGCAAGCCGCCATTGTATTGCTGGACCATGGGGCCGATCCGAACGTCGCTGATCGAACCGGTGTCACTCCGTTGCATACGGCCGCGCAAACCGGCAGCCTCGATCTCGCGAACAAGTTGTTGGCGAAAGGCGCCAATCCCGATGCCCGTACCAACAAGACTCCGCCCGGCCGCGGCGGAGGCGGCGGAGGGTTCCGACCTCCATCGGGCGAACAAACGGCTCTCATGATGGCGGCCAAAGCCAATCACGAAGACATCATGAAGGCGCTCATCGAGCACCATGCCGACCCCAAGTTGAAAGCGCAGGATGGCGCCACGCTGCTGATGGCCGCCGCCGGCAGCGGGCACGTTGGCGTGGTCAAATACGCCTACCTGTTCGACCAGGACGTGAAGGCCGCCACCGATACCGGCGACACCATCATCCACGCAGCGGTGACCGGCACCCTCGGCCCCCAGGCGACCCAGGCCGATATCTGTGAAGTGATCCAGTTCCTGGCCGACAAGGGAGCCCCCCTCGACGCGAAGAATGCGCGCGGCCGCACACCCATCGACATTGCCGATATTCAGCCCATCGATAAGGCCGTGACGCTCATTACCGATCTGATCGTAAAGAGCGGCGCGCAGCCGGTGCATCCCTCCAAGCGGTGAGGCGGCGCTGTTGGCTGCTGTTGACGATGGCCGCGGCCCTTCACGCGGCCCCGGCGGAACAGCCTCTGCCGTTCAGCCATAAGGTCCACTTCGCCGAGGCCAAGCTGGCCTGCCAGGATTGTCATCCCACCCCTTCGAAATTCGGCGCGGAAATGGGGTTTCCGCTGGCGAGCAAATGCATGGTGTGCCATGTTCTGATCGCCAAGGATCACCCGGCCATCCGCAAGCTGGCGGAAATGGCCGCGGTGAAACAGGCCATTCCGTGGGTGCGCGTCTACCGGTTGGAGGACTTCGTTTTCTTCGATCACCGATATCATCTGATGAACCAGGCGAAGTGCCAGGACTGCCACGGTCTGGTGGAAGAGCAGGACGTGGTGAAAGACGATCTGGGCGCCACGAAAATGGTGTTCTGCCAGGGCTGCCACGTGAGAACGCACGCCAGCGCGGGCTGCACCACGTGTCACAATGCGCGGTAAGCTTGAGTGAGCCACGTGAACGGCACACCGGCACACTTCGTCATGGAACGATACGGACGGTTGAGCGAACTCGACCGGAAGTTCGATATTGAGTACTGGCAGCGCCTGGTCCGTCGGCCATTTTTGAGGCTGCCTGGCAGATGGTGGTCGATGCCCATTCGCAGCGGCCTGTGGTCTCGATGCACTCCGGCTTCGAAGAAGTGTTGAGCATTTTCAACGCCCACGAAGTTAAGTACCTGGTTGTGGGCGGGCACGCCGTGATGTTATACACGGAGCCGCGCTACACCAAGGACTTGGATCTCTGGGTAGAAGCGAGCCAGGAAAATGCAGTGCGGGTCGCGCCCTAGCGGCCTTTGGAGCGCCGCTTACCAGCCTCTCACCCGATGATTTCGCTCACGAAGATTTCTTCTATCAAATTGGTGTGCCGCCCGTCAGGGTGGACATTCTCATGTCAGTGACGGGACTGACTTTCTCCGACGCCTGGCCCAATCGTAACCAATCGGCGATCAGCGGCCAGAAGGTTTGGTTTATCGGACGCGCGGACCTTCTGCGCAACAAGCGGGCATCCGGCCGGCATATCGATCTTCACGACGCGGAATTGCTGGAGTCCGGCTGAGCAGGGGCACATCACCCGGCCGTGCTGCGTTACTTGTGCGATGAACTCACCGTGGCGATCGTTGAGCACCAATTCGCTCGGTGTCCGTGCCCCTGGCGCGGGGTACAATCTCCAGTATGAAACGCTTGTTAGCGGCACTTCTTTTTGTTGGCACCGCGGCCCTTGCGGCCGGTACCGAAGAGTTCGCCACCGCGGCTGGCCCTTTGCGGCTCACGCCCATTCAGCACGCCAGCCTCATGATTCAAGCCGGGGGCAAGGTGCTGTACATCGATCCCGCGCAAGGCAAGTACGATGGGCGGCCCCAGGCCGACTACATCCTCATCACCGACATCCATGGTGACCACATGGCGCCGGCCGTGATCGACAAACTCAAGAAGGCCGGAACGGTGATTCTGGCGCCCAAAGCGGTGGCCGAACAGGTCCCCGGCTGCACCGTAATTTCCAACGGAGAAAACCAAACCATCGGGGATTTCAAAGTGGAAGCCATCCCCATGTACAATTTGAAACCGGCGCCCAACGGGACCGTGTATCATACCAAAGGCCGCGGAAACGGCTACGTGCTGACCTACGGCGGCAAGCGCTTCTATTTTTCGGGCGATACCGACGGAACGCCCGAGATGAAGGCGCTGCGGAACATCGACGTGGCCTTCGTTTGCATGAACCTGCCCTACACCATGGCGCCCGAGGCGGCAGCCGAAGCCGTGCGCGCCTTCCATCCCGCCATCGTTTATCCCTATCACTACAGCGGGTCCGATCTCAGCCTGTTTTCGAAGGCGCTCGAAGGCTCCGGAATCGAGGTCCGCATCCGCGACTGGTATCCCAAATAGCGACGCAACTTGACGGCAGCCCGCGGGGAGAGGTATGCTTCTCCTAGACATCTAGGAGAGATATGGGAAAAGGCAAACCGGACGTTCTGCAAGGCACGCTGGACCTTTTGATTCTCAAGACCCTGGCACGCGGCAAACAGCACGGATACGGCATCGCCGTGGACATTCAGACCATCTCGAACGACGCCCTGCGCGTGGAGGAAGGATCGCTCTATCCGGCCCTCCACCGCATCGAACAGGACGGCTGGATCCGCTCCGAGTGGGGCCTTTCCGGCAATAAGCGCAAGGCCAAATTCTACGAGATCACCGCCGCCGGCCGCCGTCAATTGGCGCTCGAAGAAAAGAAGTGGGAGCACCTTACTTCCGCCGTCGCGACCGTGCTGCGTTTCGCCTGACTGTAACCCGCCGAGATATTCTCCCTCTTAACCAGTGTTTTTTCTCAGATTGCGTTTGCGGTGGCAGGAGATGATCGTGCGCCAATGCCGCCAAGCGGGACGTCGCACCTGAATCTGGTAGAAGGAGCACAGGCCATGGCAGGTTTCGGGCCACCCGAAGGATGCGAAGTGTCAGCCATTCAATTCGGCTTGAGCACCCTGTCGATGTGATCGATTACAAGCACGTCGAGCGAGGTTTTCGTTGGCTCCAAGGCCAGCCCCAGGCTCTTGATGGCAGAAAAAATACCGGGGCCCGGAGGAGCTGCCGAAGACATACCGTCCGGAGCAGGTGTGGCTGCCGGCGTGCTTTCAAACGCGTATTCCAACCTGAAGTCGTACTTGCCTTCCAATCCCGTCTTGTCGGCCACCTGAGCCTGAGTGGCCGGACGGAGCATCTTTGCCAGGCTGGAAATGGGCTGATCCTTCGCTACCAGGCGAGAAACCGGCGCTCCGCCCGAAAAGAAGTTATAGACAAGAATTCCAGGCCGGTCCAGTATCGGCCAACCGTCGGCGTCAAGCTTCGTCCCTTGTTTGCCCACCGGATCCGCGGCAGGCGCTTGTGCTTGCGGATCCTCCTTCGCTTCCGTCAACTTCGGCCCGCCCTTCGCCACTACCAGATCGTAGGTTGGAAACTCGCTCATTTCGCGATGTGCTTTCAGAGCCGCTCGCTCCTCCAGCAGGTTCCGGATCATCAACTCGAACTGCTCCTTTGTGGTCCCCGGGGGAACCTTCGCGACCATATCGTAATGGGCCGAATCGAGCCAGCCGGGACCGTCAATGCGGTAATATCCCGGATACGCCGTAACGAGAAGCCATCTAAGTGTGATGTTGAGGGCAGTGAACTGTCCCGGATCGGCCGTTCCTGGTCCGCCTTTGACGGTCACCACGTTTCGCCCGTCGTCGGGCGGCGCTGGCTTAATCGAGACGGCTTCTAATTCGTACGTGCTTCTCGTCGATGGCGGTGCGGCCGCCTGTCTTGCGGCACATCATCCGGCGCCACGCCAGTCATCGCGACCTGCGGGGCCGCTGCCACCGAAGACCGCAGTGGCCGGGTTTCCAGCGCCGCCGCATGAAACGCAGGCTCGGCGCGCGGGCGTGGGGCCGCCTCCGGAGCGAAGTTCACAGCAGCGACAGGTAGCGCCGTCGCGAGCCCCGCAAACCATAGGGCAGCTATGGCTGCTGGCGAAGCCGTTCCCCGCCTGGTATTTAGATCGAGTAGCGCGTACAGCCGGCGTTTCAGACAACTCCTCTGTGCCATTCCAACGGCGACGAGCGCGTCTCTTCCGGACATGGCCCCATTCCAGTCCAGCAGAAGCTTCGCGTAAGCGGAAGATTTACCGCCGGCAGCCACTACGCGGTCATCGCACGCTAGTTCCTGCTCCTCGCGCAGTTGGCGCCGAGCGATCCACATGAGAGGTTGAAACCAAATGACGGCCCGTGCAACTTCGGCCAGCACCCGCAGCAGGAAATCGTGTCCTTGAATGTGCGCCAATTCATGGCAGAGCACCTGGGTGCGATGCTCGGGCGGCAGGTGTTCGAAGCGTGCCGGCACCAGGATTACTGGCCGGATGATTCCCCAGGTAACAGGTGCGCCGATGGTCTCGCTTTCCAAGAGTGAGACGCGGCGGCCGTGGCCCGGCCCGCCCAAACCCGCCAGCAATCCGTCGTCACTCAAGGGCCGGGACGCGATTCGCAAGCGGCGAAGCTCGCACAAACCCACCAGGAAGCGCGCCAGCAGGATCCCCGCGCCGGCGATCCAGACGAGCGGCATGACGGGCACGCGATTAGGCAACCGTACGAGCACTCCAATTCGGGATTGAGGCGAGGGCAGATGGTGGTCTTGTGCCGGCAGGAGTCCGGTTTCCTTGTCGACCACCGGACCGGGCGGCTGTCCCCATCGAGCCGGGGAGGCGGACGTCGAGAGCCGGAACCAAGCAGGCGCCGCCGCGGTCCAGCGTGGCATCGCCGGTGCGACAGCGGCCGCGACGAACATCGCGCCGACCGAAATTGAAAGAACCAGCCGGCGAAGGTCGGCCGATTTCCTCCGCAGAAGAGCGCTGGCGCCGAGAGCCGCTCCGAGAACCACCCCTGATTTCCAGAATGCCGCCGCGAAGACGGGAAGCCCGCTCCACGTACCCAGACCAGACCAGGCGATCATTTCCCCTCCTTTTCGCGTTGCGCAATCAGCGCTGCCAGATGGTCTCGATCCTGCGCCGAAAGGTCGTTCCCGGACATCTCCAACAGGGCAGCGGCCGCAGCCAGCGTGGAGCCCTCGAAGAACGTAGATACGAGATGCCGAAGGGCAGACTGGCGCGCCTTGACCGGGGCTATGGCGGGCATATAAAGGTAACGCATCCCGTCACGCTTGTGCTTTACGTGCCCCTTCTCTTCCAAAAGGTTCAGCATTCCGCGAACCGCGGAATAGGTGGGCGGATCCGAAATATTCGCCCGGACTTCTGCCACGCTCGCTTTTCCGAGTCGATAGAGAGTCTCTACGATTTGGCGTTCCCTTCGACCGAGTTGAATGTTGGCGTCCTCGCTCACGGTTGAAACCTCAGCCCGTTAATCCAATAGCATATGCTAGTACACTAGCAGTTAAGAGTGGGCGCGTCAAGGGGAAACCTCAAGCTCTCACCGTTTTGCCAGCGGTGACAACCCTCCCCAGATCTTTTCTACCGCCGCCCGAAAGGAGATCTGTGCAAGTCCTATACCCCTTCGTTGGCTCGGTCCAACAATATGCGCAACTCGCGGCCTGTGATTTTGAGAAACTCGCCGGAGAAGACCGTGAGAGCGTCGAGGGGAAAGATCGTGACGCGTCACACCTGACGAGGTTTCTATGTAGATGCGCAAACTGCTTCGCCCTTTCGATCCCAAGCCGCTCGACGATGAGCTTGACGACGAGCTGCCGTGGCCCTCCGCTGCGACTGAAAAATGCTCTTGACTGTAGGCGAATAAAAGGCGAAACTACTCGCTGGAGGAAACATGAGCATCAGTGACGCCTTATTGCCCGAATTCGATCAGGAAATGGCTGGAACGCGCAAAGTTCTGTCGCGCTGTCCGGACGAGAAGTTCACTTTCACACCCCATCCGAAGTCCTGGAAGATGGTTTCGCTCGCCACCCACATCGTCAATATGATCGGCTGGACCGTCGACATCGTCGGCCAGGATACCTTCGATGTAGCCCCGGTGGGAGCCCCGCCATACAAAGAGGAGCCGGCCACTTCCAACGCCGATTTGCTGGAGCGTTTCGACAAGCAGGCTGCTGCCGCGCGCGCCGCCATCGCCGGAGCCAGCGACGAACATCTATTGGCGCAGTGGTCCCTCTTGCAGGGTGGGGAGACGCTGTTCAGCATGCCGCGCATCGCGTGCATCCGCTCCTTCATCATGAACCACACCATCCACCACCGGGCGCAATTGTGCGTCTACCTGCGCCTGAACGACATTCCGGTGCCGGCGCTCTACGGGCCGTCGGCGGATGAGAGCTGACCAAGGGCCTTGCCCTTGAAGTGCTTTCAGGATTCGGAAGAGGGAAGCGGCCTTGCTGAATGGCGGGCTGAAGCCAGGCTGAAGCCCGCCCCACCAACAAGCAGGACGTGGGGTGGGCTTCAGCCTTGGCTTCAGCCCGCCAACGACAGCCCTGGCGGACTTCAAGTTTTCAACTTGGCTCACTTCCTGCCTCGCCGAACCCTTGCATTCGTCCGCACTGTGTGTTACCTACGATGCGGAGGCACTGGATTTCCATGACCGCCAAGCGTATCGCGTTGGTTCTGGCCCTTGTTTCGGGCATAGTGACCTTATTGTCCTGTTCACTCGGACCGTCGGCGCCGACAATGGGTTCGCCAGCCTTCTACTGGCAGGGTGCCCGTGAGGTCTACAAGGCCGGCGACTACATGAAGACCTTGCAAAACCTGGACAATCTGCTCGCCACAGACAACGAGTTCACTCCGCGCGCCCTGCCGTGGGCGCTGGTTCTGAAATCGGGCATCGCCGAAGGCTATATCAACACTGCCGACAATTATGCCATCGGCGTGCATACCACTCGGGACCCTTCCGCTTTCCGCCGCCAGGTGTCGGACAACCGCAACGCCGCCAGCCAGTTGGCGCTGCAATTCGCGGAAGATTTCGGCAAGCTCGACAAAGTGAAAGGCGACACCATCACCCTGGAATTTGCCTACCCGAAAGGGAATGCCGCGCCGGTGGCGCAATTTACCAAAGTGGCTACCGGAATTGTGCTGACGCCGACCGAGACGGAGACCGCGCAGCAGCGGGCGGTGGAGCGGGGCGTGCTGCTGGCCACATGCCGTGCCGCGGGAGCAACCAACGATACCGCGAAAACCGAAGACATGCTCAAAACAGGCGTCGCCACCGTGCCGCGGGCCACTTTTATGACCGCCATGGCTTACAGCCTGTTCCATTTCTCGCAACTCTACGCCAAAGATAAGCTGGATGAGCCGCAGAAGATGGATGCCCTCATGGATCGTGCCCAAGCGGCGCTGACGGGGTTGCCCGAAACCAAAGACATCAAGGATTTGAAAGCCGACATGCAGGCCGCGATCAAGAAGGCTAAGAAATAGCGGCCGTCAGATCAATTGTTCCATCACCGAGACCAGGTATTCCTGGTCCAATGTGCCGGAGCGATAGGTGCGCGGATCGAAGAATCGCCACATCTTCCGGTTTCTTTCCACGGTATAGAAAACCAGTTGCTCCTCGATGAGATCCTTGTTGAGCAGTTCCTGATTGAAGGCGCGCACCGAACCGGCCAGCGTGTAAGGAACGCGGAAGTCCTCGGTCGAGACCAGTTCCGGGGTGGAGCTGTATGCCACCTGCAAAATGCGGCCGCGGACACTGATCTGAATCAGGTTTAGGGCGTCCTCTTGAAAAGCGTCCCCCGAAAACTGGTCCGGATCGAGCACCAGCTCTCCCTTCGACATCAGCCGGTTCAGGGAGTTCACAAAATCGCGGCAGATGGTATGGAGTTCGCTGGCGGCGGCGCGCCGGAGTCGATCCATTTCCTGCGACATGCGCAGGAATCCCTCATCCTTCTCCGCCAGAGATTCGATGCTGTGCGCCAAGCGTTTCATCCTACCGCCGGAAACTTCCGCCGCATTTTCCGATCTTCGCAAGATCGTAGGCCTCCGTTTCCAATTTCAACACATTTACGCCGTGTGGCGCGGATTCTCCATTCAAGTTCGCCTGCGCGCAGCCGCCCATTCGCTGGGTTCTATCAGGTCGAGTACGTCCACTCGTAATTGGAGCATCATGTCGTCGGTGGTCTCGATCGAAAAGCTGCGCTTTCCATGCAGAACGTTGTGCATATGCGGTTGCGAGACCCCAACAATCCGGGCCAGTCCGCGTTCGGTGAGTTCGCCGTTGCGAACGCGCTTCCGAAGCAGGGCGACAAATCGTTGTTGTAGGTCGCCAAGGGTCATGATGGGCTGGCGGCCCTATTCCTTTCAGAAATAGGGGGATACCGGTTTCGCACACAGCGGTTCTGGAAGTCGATAATAAACCAAAACGAATTACGCGAGCCAAGAATCTCCCTAAATGTATTAAAACTCCTAGCATTAGCGGTACGGCGCCCAAACTGGTACTATGATCCGCCCGAGATAAAGCAGTTTGAAATCTTGACGGTTTTCTACACGGCGATAGAGTTGAGATATCAGAAACAAAACACAGGTGCCGGCAGGATGTTGACGCTGCCCCGCCAAAAAGGACACACATATGTATTGGGAGCGTTCTAACGTAATTGGCCTTGCGAAGGCTTCGTGCAACTTCTGCCACGGTTACGGTCTGCTACCCGTTCTCAGGGGTACCGAATCGCCGTGTAATTGCGTATTTCGGGCTGTTTTTCGGGCCTGCTACCGCCGCTTTCGGGAGTGCGTTGCCCTCGGAGCGCATACCAACGCGGTCACCTGGGAACGGTGCGGAGGCCCCTCGGGCTACCGCGCTTATTCTCGAAAACGGGAGGAATATATGGCCGATTTTTGCCTGGTCGGCCGGCGCACGCTCGAAGATATCGAGAGCCGCGTCTTCCGCATCCACTTCCTGCTCGGCGCCGATTGGAAGCTCTGCTGCCGCCAACTGCACATCGACCGCGGCACTTTTTTTCATCACGTCTATAACATCGAGAATCGTCTGGGCCGCGTTTTCGCCGAATTAACCCCCTACCCGCTCTATCCCGTGGCCGAGTATTTCTCCGGAATGACCCGGTACGACGTCCCGCGCGCGGCGGTCACCAGTCTGGTCCGCCGCGGCGACTCTCACGAGCCATCTCCTCTACGCCTTACGGCGTAGCCTTTCAAGCCCCCCGGCCGGAGGCATGTCCTCCATCTATGCCTCCCGCCCCTCGTCCTTTTCCCCGCGTTTGATTCCCGCACCGATTCCGCGGTCTAATGATCGTTGGTGAATCTCCGAAATCTTCGAGCTTGGGCCGCCGCCCTGCTCTTCGCGGCCCCCGCCAGCGGAGCGCAATATCTGGTCTACACGGGTACCTATACTACCGGCGCCAGCCGCGGGATCTACGGCTATCGTTTCGATGCCCGCAGCGCCAAACTGAAGCCCCTCGGCCTGCTGGCCGATGTCTCCAATCCCACATTTCTGGCGGTGCACCCCGATAACCGCTTCCTCTACGCCGTCAGCCAGGACTCTGGCGGCAGCGTGAACGCGTTTCTCATCTACCCCAAAACCGGCAAACTGTCCTTGGTCAATAAAGCCCCATCCAAGGGCGACGCTCCCTGCCACCTCACGCTCGACCGGAGCGGGCGCTGGCTGGCGGTAGCCAATTACGGCAGCGGCAGCGTGGCCGTTCTTCCCCTTCGCAAAGATGGCGGGGTGGGAGAGGCGCTGGCCTTCGTGGAGCACCACGGCGCGTCCCGCGTGCATTGCGTGCTCTTCTCGCCCGACAACCGTTTCCTGCTGGCCGCCGATATCGGCCTGAACCGAATTTACGTCTACCATTTCAATTCCGATACCGGCGCGCTGACGCCCGCGGACACGCCTTTTATCGGCGCCCCGCCGGGAGTGGGCGTGCGGCACCTCGCCTTCCATCCGAACGGGCGCGTCTTATACGCCATCAACGAAACCCGGCCGTCCGTGACGGGCTATTTTTACGATCCGGCCAAGGGCGCGCTCAGCGAGATCCAAACCATTCCCATCGTGCCCGATTCTTACACCGGGCCCGACGCCGCCGGAGAAATCGCCGTGAATCCCGCGGGCAGCCTGGTGTATGCCTCCAATCGAGGCCATGACAGCATGGCGCTGCTGGTAGTGGACCCGGTGCGGTTCACGCTTTCGACGCTCGAGATCACACCCCTCATCGGCCGGACGCCGCGCCATTTTGCGCTCGACCCCACCGGCCAGTACATGCTGGTGGGGAATCAGGATTCCGGCAATCTCAGCGTCTATTCCGTGCACCCGCACACCGGACAATTGCGTCCCATAGGCCAGCCCACGCCCCATGTCGACCGGCCCGCCTGCGTGGTATTCGTGCCGGTACAGTAGTTAGCCGCCGATGAACGCGGATGAAACACAAAATGTATTATCAGCGTTTATCTGCGTTCATCGGCGGCTAAAATGCGATCTCGGTCGCGCCGCGCCCACCACCACGCAGTCAGTCAAGCGGAACTCCGTGGCCCACGGCCATCGCGCGCTGGTACGCCAGTTGGGCCGCTGCCACGTCTTCCACGGCCTGGCCCAGCGGTTTCAAGATGGTGACCTCATCGCCAGAGGTGCGGCCCTCCACTCGCCCCGCCAGCACTTCGCCCAACTCGCCGGCGATGCGATCGGGAGCGAAGTGTCCCTCCGCCATGGCCATCACCAGGTCGCCCGCTTCTTTCAACGCCGCCGCACGGCTATCCACAATCACCCTCCCGCGAGCCACCAACAGGGGATCCATCTCCCGCTGATACGGCCGGCACGCGCCCACTGAAATCACGCAAGCTCCCGCGGATACCCACTCGTTCCACACCACCGGCGTCGTTGACCCGGTCGCCAGCAGGACCACATCCGCTCCGCGAACCGCCGCCTCGGCGCTCTCCGCGGGACGTACTCCGGCGTGCGCCTCCGCGAACCTCCGCAGATTCGCCGCCGTAGGACTCCAGCAGCGCACATCGTCGAATTTCCAGACCAGCGAAAAGGCCCGCAGATGGCTCCCCGCCTGCACCCCGCTGCCGACGATCGCGAGCGTTCGCGCTCCCGGCCGCGCCAGTCGCCGCAGCGCCGCAGCCGACACCGCCGCGGTGCGAGCTTCGGTGATATAGCGGCCGTCCATCACCGCCAGCAGCACGCCGGTCTCGGCATCAAGCAGCACGATGGCGGCCTGGTGGGTGGGCAGTCCGCGGCTGCCGTTCCGATGATACACCGTCACCAGCTTGGCGCCCATGGCCGGCCCGGCTTCGAGCCATGCCGGCATCGCGGCGAAGAAATTCCCGCCCGCGCCGGCCTCGATTACCTGGCGCACCGGCTGCCGCACCTGCCCGCTGGAAAACGCGGTGAGCGCCGTCTCCATGCATGCGATGAGGTCGCCCATGGGCAGGACCGCGCGCACGTCGGATTCGTTGAGCCAGATCGCCATCTCAGAACAGTCTAGCGCGCAAGCTGACAGCTCTCAGGTATCGGCTAGGGGCGCGGGTCTGGTTCTCTGTGTGCTCTGCCACCTCCGTGCTCTCAAAACCGGGGAAAGATATTGCCGCGTCCACCGTGGCCGTGGCCGGCTTGCCCTGGTCTTTCTCTGTGCCTCCGTGCCTCTGTAAAACAAGTTCGTAGAAACTTGCTGGGCGAAGAAGATTTTCAGGCTACCAGCTTTTGAAGGTCGGCGTTGCGTACTCGCGCTGCGCACGTGATTACAGCTTGTCCCTTGAGGGTGAGACG
>Ga0326727_10003750_pt1 | contig 47775 bp, 45 predicted proteins | sample MB2enrmetagenome_FD_207643 | JGI IMG/M metagenome (GOLD analysis project Ga0326727, IMG submission 207643) | Lab enriched peat soil microbial communities from McLean, Ithaca, NY, United States - MB29MY | ecosystem: Environmental > Terrestrial > Soil > Wetlands > Peat | place: USA: New York... | reverse complement strand
GATATTCAATACGCGAAAGTCCTGGTCCCCTGGTACAAGGGGAAGCTCGAGCGATTCCAAGGCACGTTGAATCACGACTTGATGCAGGGCAACCCTGGCACCACGTTCAGCAACATCTTGGAACGCGGCGACTACGAGCCTGGCAGGCACGCCGTCATTCTGCTCAGCACATTTCGCGAGATGCTCCACAAGTGGATCATCGATGTGTATCTGCAGACGCCCCATCGCGGCATCACCGACACCCCGGCCCATCGATGGCACACCGAGATGAACGGCTTGCCGCCTCCGTTGCCAAGAAGTGCCGGTGAGCTGGACATCGTGCTCGGCATGACGACTCAACGTGTGGCATTTCACTATGGCATTGAATTAGAAGGGCTGAAGTATAACGGCCCCGAACTCGGCGAACTGCGGCGACGAATGAAGCCTGGAGTAAAGGTCGAGCTTACATTCGACCCTGGTGACCTCAGCCACATCTATGTGTTCGATCCGCTCAAGGAAGCTTATTTCCACCTTCCCGCTGTTAACCAGAGCTACGCCAAAGGTCTCTCACTTTGGCAGCACAAGGTCATCCGCCGCTACGCCCAGCGCCAACTGAACACCCGCACAGACATCGTGGCATTGGCGCAGGCCAAAGCAGAAATCCGTGCCCTGGTGGAGCGCGATTTCATTCGCAAATCAACGCGTGGCCGAAAGCGGCATGCAAGGTTCATGGCAAACCACGCATGCACTGACCTTTCACAGACGGCAGTTCATCACGCTTCTCTTCCAAGCTTGGTGGTGGATGGTCAGAAGAGCGACGCGAGTCCGTCCCCAGTCCTCGAGCTTGGTGCTGACGATGCGATGGCGGGCCGACCTAGCGCCTTTACTGATGCCGAGATTCTTCCCGTGTTTGAGGCAGCTCTCGATTTGCCGCGCTCGTCCATGGCGCCGCCGGCTCCAGTAAATAGCTCCGCCGGTACGGAGGGCGCTAATGAATGAACCGATGGACGCCCCGGAGCGAGTGCTCGTCAGGTATCCGTTGTTCAAGATCGCTGTGGCCCGGATCCAAGCATGTTTCGACAGCTTTGGAACCACAGCCGAACCGCAATGTTGCCCTATCGTCGGTGAAAGTGGCAGTGGAAAGACTACCATCATCTCTTACTTCGCCAGCCTATATCCACGTGTGGACCATAAGTGGGGGGTCGAAATTCCGGTGCTGCTCGCCAAGGTGCCCGCCCGGCCAACCGTGAAAAGCTTTGCCGATACGCTGCTGTATCAACTTGGGGATCCGCTGTGGACACGTGGGAATACCGTAGCCAAGAGCATCCGCCTACGCGAACTGTTCAGACGCTGTCGTGTGCGGCTCTTGGCGCTCGATGAGTTCCAGCACTTCGTGGATGCCCGGCAGGCGAGTATCCCTAATGACGTAGCGGATTGGCTTAAGGAGCAAGTCGAAGAGACAGGGGTCGCCATTGTCGTGCTCGGACTTCAACGCTGTTTAGAAGTGCTGAAGCAGAACGAACAACTACGGCGCCGTTTTGGGGCTACGTTGCGGGTGGGGGCCTTTCGCTGGGAGGACAAAGATGATCGGACGAGTTATCGCGCCTTTCTGCGGGCCGTCGAGGAGCAACTCCCCGAATACCTCATGCCTCCGCTGGCGGATCTCGACATGGCCTTCCGCATGCATTACGGCTCCTGCGGCCTCATTGGCTACACCATGAAAATCATTCGCGGTGCGGCACGGATCGCTCGCTCTCATCCGCACCGGGAGATCACGCTTCGGACCTTAGCGCAGTCGTTCCGAGAGCACGTATGGATTGAGCGTCTGAGCGACCTGAATCCGTTCACCGACAATTTCGATCCGGAGAATACAGCTCCCCTGAAACTGCCAAGTGCAACCACATGCGCACCACCCCCGTATACCCGTTACCGGCGCGCCAGCGTAGAGCTGCATACATGACCAGGCATGCGATGCGTCCGTCTGACAAGGATGTTCAGCAGAAAGGCTGCCTCGGTCGCCTACCCTTTCGGGTGGATCCAATAGCGCTTGAGAGCGCCCGCGGATATCTGTGCCGGGTCGCTCACACCTATAGATATCCTGGGGTCGGCTCTCTAGGCGAGCTTGCGGGACTCAGACAACTCCTTGGGCTCGAACGCGAAGACTGTGCTGCGCAGATAGCTTATGCGCTTCGGTTGGAAACCGGGGAATGGCGACGACTGTGCTACAAGAGGACAAACCGCGCCGGTCAATATGGCCCGACGTCATTTTTCGGTCAGGCGATTGGTGGCGATCGACTAAATTACGGCCACCCACGAGTTTGTCCAGGTTGCCTTCGTGAGCGCCCCGTATGGTGGGGGATTTGGGATCTTGGGCTGGTCTGCGTTTGCCCAATCCATCGCTGTCTCCTGGGAAACTGCTGCCCTTCGTGCAGACGTAAACTCCGTTGGCAGCGACCGGCAGTGCACGAGTGCAGCTGTCGATTTGACCTGCGGAAGATCGCGACGAAAGCGGTAGGTACGGATCTGGTGGCAATTAATGCCGCAATCTATCACGCCGCAGGATTTCCACTGGGCGCCGCGGAAACCGATTTGAATGGTGCTGGGTACGCGCCTGCTTTGTTGGCCCTCCGACTCGATTCTTTGCTACGAATCATATCATTTGGAGGCTCACTCCCGGAGAGGCCCCGCGTCTTTCTTCACCAAAGCAGATTCGCATCGCATTTCGATGCGGCAATTCAGACGGACTGTGCTTCAGCGGGGCTCCTGAGAAACTGGCCGCGCCCATTTCACGAGATGCTAAGGCGCATGGGGCCGGCCAAGGTTGAGAATTCAGCCATGCTGAGTCTCCACGACGCATATGGGAAACTATATAACCAGTTGCGTACCTTTCCCCGAGAGGAATTCGGATTCCTTCACGATGCCTTTGAGGACTTCGTAACCCAGCATTGGAAGGGACTCGTGCGTGGGCAGCTTCGCCACCACTCCCATTCCCAATGGATTGGAGCGGCGGAAGCGGGACGTCTAATCGGTACAAGGCGTGCGGCAGCCCTTGTCCGTGGTGGTGAGTTGAAGGGCATCTTCGTCAAACAACGGAGGGGACCTCACAGCGTGTGCTGGATCCAGCGTGACTCCTTGGATCAATGGATGGCTGAACGCGCCGCACAGGTCTCTTGCCACATGCCGCGACGTGAAACAGCGCAAGCTCTCGGGCTCACAGGTAACACCGTGCTGAGAGTCGCCAAAGCGGGACTCATCCGCTATGCGAAAGGCCCTGAGCATCACCTTCCGCGTGGTATCTACCTTCGTCGCGAAGACATAATGAGGATCAAGAGCGCATTTGAAAAACACGCTGTGCCGGACAAGCGGGATGCTTCGAGATCAGAAGATCTGATGGCGTTGCGTCGCGCCATCTGGTACCTTGGCTCCGATTCCGGGCTTCCTGCCGCCATCCGAGCTGTCGTTGACGGTACCCTTGTCCCGACCGCGCATACTAAACAGTTCCCTGGCATCACAGGCTACTTCTTTCCACTGGCCCAACTGCGTAAGTATCGTCCCGCGGTGCAAGCCAGGATGAGGGCCGGAGAGTTCCTTTGTTACACAGAGGCGGCTTCCATGCTGGGAACAACCCGTGAAGTCATTCGCAAGCTCGCGGCCTGCGGCCTTCTCGGTATTCCCACCGAGTGCCTGCACGGCCAGTCGAAGCTGCTGTCAGCGGCCGAAGTCGAGCGTTTCGGAAGGCAATATGAACCCGTCAGCCTGCTTGCTAAGCGCTTCGGTACAAGCTCCAAATGGCTCGCCGGGTACTTGGAAGGCCGCTATTCCTCTCATGTGCTGGCCGTTCGCCTGAGGACTTCAAGAACGATGTTTGTCCCTCGACAGATCGCATCAAGAGTGCGGATCCCTGGCAAGCGCACGTTGGCGTAGGTTTATGCCAGCAATTCTGGCAGAAACGTAGGATTTTGCCGGGAACTGTGGCATAAATTGTCACGAATCGTGGCATTGAGCATTGCAAACCCATTGGAATCAGCGCCCGCCCCGCCGCTTTTGGTGACATCCTACAAACGCACAATCGGATGGTGGCGGGAGAATCAGGAAAAATGGGAAGGCGGGAACTCTTCAGGATCCAGTTCTCACAAACGTCGACCCGCGAAAAAAAGTTGGCAAGCGACGTGCAGGAGGGCCTGGTCGCGAGTATCCAAAGTCGCTGGAAATCGGCCCTCTCGTTGCCTCCGATAGGCCGACCGCCGGAAACGTAGTCGCTAACCGCCGCTCGTACTCCCGCAGTTCGCGCAGCGGTAGCATGATCCGCTGCGGGTCATAATGGCTCCGCATTCCTTACATACCGGCGCGTCCGTCTGGTCCGTGCCCGATCCGTCTCCCAAAAGGTGGGCGGGCGCCAAAGCCTTGGCTTCGCCTTCGGCGCCCGTTGGGGAAGGGGAATTAGGCGGGAGTAACCTGAGGCCTAACCAGCGGAAGATGTAATCCATAAGGGACTTGGCATATCCGATTTCCGGATTCCCTGACCATCCACTCGGTTCGAACCGCGTGTGGCTGAACTTGTCGCAAAGCACCTTAAGCGGCACGCCGTACTGAAGGGCGAGCGACACTGCGGTGGCAAAACAATCCATAAGGCCGGATACCGTCGAGCCTTCCTTCGCTGTGGTGATGAACATTTCCCCAGGGCGCCCGTCGTCGTAAAACCCGATAGTCAGATACCCTTCGTATCCGCCTACGTTGAAGTGATGGACTATAGCTTTACGCTCGTCAGGTAGGCGCCTCCGAATGGGTTGCGCGGCCACGGTTTCTTCGATTTCAGGCATACAGTCCTCTCAGCAAACTCCCCTTCGCGCCAATAACGGCGTTCTCTCGTACTCGAAGCTCGAACCACTGTCAATTGTGGCGGAGCGCCACCCCTGGCGGGGATTTCCATGTTCAGGCCCGGCTGTCGAGGACATGCCCTTGAAAGCCCTGCGACCGCACTGCGGTCCAGCGGTCTCGAAAGTCATTTCGATGCTGCTCGATCCAGCGCCGCGTGTAAAGCTTGAGCCCCTCCAACCATACCTGCGGGTTGCTGGATTTGAGCAGGCTCAGCTCAAAATTACTGACCCTACCACCCAACTGTCTTTCGCTCGCCACACGCATGTACTCATGAAGCTCGCCACTCAACCGTGCCATGGGGAGATAAAGCCATGCGGGAGTCAGAACGAAGGCAAGCTTGTCCGCCAGGCATAGCTTCGAGTACTTCTTACCAACTCTCTCCGCCCAATGCCTCGAATGGCCCAGGACGAAGTCGCGCCATTCGGGACCACAAAGCCAGCCCATGATCCGGCCTCCCAGGACAACATGCTGCTGCCCCTCAGAGCCCTCCATGTTGGGGCTTCCAACGTAGCCTACGTCGTGGACAAGGAAGGCTAGCCACAGCCTGGGATCCCAGGGGAAGCCGTATAACCTTGACCACGCCCAGGCAACGAAGAACGGGTGGACCAAAATCGAATGCACCCCAAAAATCACGCTCTTGGTCCCGACTCTCATCCAGAAAAACCTCCCACCGTTGTTGTTACACCGTTTTGGCACTGCTCTTCCGAGGCAGTAGGCTTCTCGACGATGCTAATCACGGCCGCTTCTGCCTTATTCATTGCCTCCAATAGCATTGCAAGGTCACTCGTTCGCCCGCGCACAGCAATCCGGAAAACGATTTCAATTTCGATATCGCCGACGGGTGTCACGCTGGCCCCTCCGGGAACGCTCTGGATGAAGGGACAGCGGGTGTGGCTGCCAGATAATGCGAATGTGCGCATCCGCAACAAGTCACGGCTCGCGTAATGGCTCGAGTTACGGCTGCGAATTTCGCGGGCACTTCCAGATGTTCCCCTCCGCGCGAGTAGAAGGTTGGCAGAACTGCCCCGGCGTTCTCCTTGTCCTTTCCCCAGAGCTCGAGCTCCAGGTATCCATGCACTCCCCGGAACAGAACCTGGCTCTCCAGAGGCGGGCGACGGCCGTTTTCAGTTTCGCCAATGCGATAGCCCGTGATGAGGAGCTCGTACGTGCGTCCCGTCCGCAGCATTTCCACCCGCACCAGGACGGGAGCGACCACCACGGCATGAACTCCATTCACGCCAATGGCGTCGATGGGATGCAGATAAGCCAAAGGCTCGCCATCTTCGCCCGAGAAGGTCACGTAGTGACCCATCTCGCGAATAGCGCCGCCCGATTCCACTCCCCGAACCACGTAGCGCCGCGCCAGATGTTGGTGCTCCAAACCCACTTCCGACCGAGCAACAATTCCAACCTGCCGTAACTGCTTGCGCACTTGCCCGGGCAAGGTGAGACCCCGGTGCGACGAGCTCTGACTTCCGCCTTTCATCTTTTGCCCTCCATATCAATTCCCGTCCGCGTCACAACGCCTTAGACCTACTGCCGCATGCGGATCGGGCAGCCAACCGCCTCGCGGATCATCTCCTTGGTGCAACCCGCCCAGCACTTGTAGAACCGCGGATCGTCGATCCGGATCGCCAGGTTGTCACCGCTACGGTCATGTCCCGCCTCCGCACAGGAGGGGCAACGAGTGACGTAATTGCGGCCGACCTTGCGAACCTTGCCGACGTGCTCGAGAATGCGGAATTCCGACCCTCCGGAGTTGGCGCGCGGGGCTGCCGGTTCGGGGCAGCGCGGGCGGCGGACCGCTTCCGCAGGCAGCGTTTTCCCCGCAATGAAACGCCTCATCTCTTCCTCACTGACCTTTCTCAATTGCTTCAGATAGGCCATCTGCCTTTCGGGGTCATATTCAGCCCCGTAGAACCAGAACCGGCGACTGGCCCCGCGATGAATCCCGAGCGGCCCTCGGATGGCGTTTCCGAACTCGCCCGGCCCGAGTTCGTCGTGCTTGGGGAAGATTTCGATCCCTTCGGCCAGTCGGTTTCCTTTCACCGGCACGCCCAGGCGTGACGCTAGGTTGTGGATGTAGATCCGGCAGTCTCGGGCCAGCAGTGGTGTCTCCAAGAAAATCCATAGATGCCCGCCCCGCTGGCTCATCTCCAAGGCCGCCTGAACCTGGTCTTGGCCCAGATAGTACTGGAGTTTCACGAGGTCCTCCATGGCGCCCTTGTAATCCGCGTCGATAGCAACCCACTTGCACCGCTGGGTGGCCGGGTTGATGGCGTAAAGGCCGATGGTGATCTCACCCTCAAGATGGCGCTGGATCGTCTCTGAGGTCAGGCTAAGCCCTTGGCCAGTCGTCTTGTCCGTTGGCCGGTAGTAGTAGTGCCGGCCGCTTTCCTGGTGTGGCCGGTCGGATTGGAGCGTGTACGCCCGCCGGTTCACGAAGAGGCGGAAATACTCCTCCACCACGTGAGCGGGCGCTTTCAAACGAAGCCGCTGCATCTTTTCCTCCGTGAAACCCGGTGGCCGCCACAAGTCCATAGAGATTGGAAATAAAACGAAAAATATTTCTCGTCAAATGGGCTGGTTGCCAATCGGGGCTGTTCTGTGTTTTCAATTACTTACAGCTGGGGGGATTCGTTGAATGGTCTGACTCTGCAGTTTGTAATCTGAAATTCGCATTGCGGCCGAAGGCTTCGCTGTGATCTTGCGGGGGACTAATCCTCAAGCTGGGAGTCTTCCCAAAGCCATGGGTCTCTGGCCTGGTGCAACGAACCATTGGACGGGCGATTCAAGCAGCCTGGGGGATTCGACGAGCCGGAAGAAGTGGCATTGGTCGATCAAAATGTCGAACTCTGAGAGGCTATACCCGCCGTAGTTCTGGTCGTTGAAATCTACCCAAAGCCAGACACACTGCTTCCGGTCATAGACGTAAACCGCTCCGGAGTCGTGGGACTCAGGGTGGGCGGCAAATACTATCATTGCCGTGGGGAACTGGAACCAGCGAAGGATCTTGGGGTACTCGGCAAACTCCAATAACCTGTTAACCGCTTCGTCCAGTGTTTGCTGTTTACCTAATTGAAATAGCGCATTGACATGCATTTGGCCAAACATCGTGCTTCTCCTCCTTTGATGAAAGTGAGTTTGAAAAATGTATGAACTTTGTAGGTTTTCAGAATTAGTGAACTCTCGTGCCACAGATCTGGAAAAAACGTCTCACGGTTCGTGAAAAGATCCTATCGTCGCGGTAGCTCAGTCTGTTCTGCAAGCGTATACGGGGCGTACCACGCCTCGCTTTGCGTCCGCTCCAAGCCGAAGGGCCGGGCACGGATCGTTTCCGTATTGCGCGTGAATCCGAGAGTTGGAGTGCACCGGTCTACACTACGGCGTTGATCGCGGGCAATCCCGGCAAGTGCTGTGCCAGCGCAAACTTCCTCGAAGCGGACACTTCGGGGGAGTCAGCGGTTGCACTTCGCGGGAGCCGCAGCTACCCGCCGAGCAGATTGACCACGTACGAAAGCTGATCGAAGACGTCGAATCCCGCCTGTGCGTGGCGCACCTCCTGAACGTGGGCCGCGTGACCCCTTACAGGGAGGTGGGTTCGTAGACGGCAACATACTTTATCGTCTAGTAAAAGACGCAGTCCGTTTTTCGTTTCACATTAGGTCTTGTTTCCTCAAAACGGAAATGCGAGCCTTTAGGGCAGAGGAGGAAGCCATGAAAAATACGGTGCCGGTTACGGCAGAATCGGTGGATGTTCGCAAGGCTTTCGCTGGAGACCGTGATGAGATGCTGAAGCTGGCCAAGACCATCAAGAGTGCCACGTGGCTTGACGTGTGCGGAACACCAGAGCCGTCGCCTGTCGCTCTACAGTCGCAGTTTCTCGCTGAGCGAGGCGAATGTGAGACCGCTTACAACTTTTTCCAGCGGGCCTACCCCGGATGGCGCCCGATGCTACACTTTGCAGCGGCAGAGCTCATTCGCCGGCAGATTGACCGCTAGCGCCGCCGCGCAACGACCGTTCGCACCTGATACCCAACGTGTGTCGGAAAGGGTCCTTTGGGACACGTTGCACATAAGTTTCGGGGCTACGTTAGCTATGCCTGCTTTGCCCTGCCAATTAGGTCGTCAAGCCATGTCGCCAGCACCTCAAATCCGAAATGAGCGACCAAGGAACCCGGCATTTTCACCATTCCAAGTCTGCTGTAAGCAACACTGGCAAATTTTTCCAGCCAACTAAGAAGGCACGCCATGAAGTATGCTGCGTACCTATCGAAGTACACCACGTTCTCGTTAAACATTAAAATTGGTTCTTGCTGGGCCAACCGGCTAGCTGTCTTCCCCATCACCTGAAACAAAATCCCGTCCGATCCTTCCCCGAACACAAGAGTCTGCGCCCCAAAGTGAACCGTTTGATCCCTAATTGAGACAATCTGCGGGTACCACGTTGCGCTTTTCAACAGCTCAAGCCAATCTGTACCCACTATCTCCTCAAACTCCTGTGAACTGCCCTCCCGCCGGTCAAGTGTGTCCTTTGGCTCACCCCCTTCGCGGTCAATAGTCTTCCCGCTTGCCTTCTGCCACAGTTCCGTGAAGGACCAATCCTTGAAACCCCTTCTGCTTTGCGCCAGCTCCCGAAGCACCTTTGCTGCATAGTCGAGCAGCGACCTAAACTGACCATGCCAGCTTTCGATATCAAGGGCTGCATAGCTGCTCCACCTCATGCGAAGCGGTGCGTCATTCACCGCCTGTTCCTTCATCCATGCCAGCCGAGCCTGTGCAGTGCTGATCATCCATAGGTCATGCATTGCACACAAAAGCTGCCTTCGTATAAAGTCTTCATCGAACCGACGTGCTTCCACAGGAAAAGTCGGAAACTGCGTGCACAGATTGGCGAATTTAGAAACCAACGACCACCCCCACACACAGTCAAAAGACAAGAGTGCGCGTGCCGGAACAAGAACAGTAGTATCCATCCTAAGTTTACCCCCGAGGCACGCATTCTACTCCTTGCTTTTGTTTCACAAAGGGTAAGTTTTGCATCATTGCCGGAAGGCCCATAAACAAGGGGTCTCGCATGTTGCAAATGTCTAGTGCAAAATGGAAGGCATGAAATACGGCTATGCCCGCGTATCGACGGACGACCAGAACCCCGCCCTGCAACTCGCCGCCCTGAAGAAGGCCGGATGCAAAACCATTTTCAAGGACGACGGTTTATCAGGAGCCACGACGAAGCGCCCTGCCCTTCTCCGCTGCCTGAAGAAACTCGAAACCGGCGACACGCTCACCGTCTGGAAACTCGACAGGCTAGGCCGCAGCTTGCGCGACCTGATAACCATGCTCGACGACCTGAAAAAACGCGGCGTGAAATTCCGTTCCCTCACGGAGGCCATCGACACCGAGACGCCGACAGGCCGCGCCATGTGGCAGATGATAGGCGTACTGGCCGAGCTTGAGCGCAGCCTGATAAGCGAACGGACCCGCGCCGGAGTGAAGGCCGCGAAAGGCCGAGGCGTGAAATTCGGGCGCAAGCCGAAACTGACGCCGCAGCAGATCACCCACGCCCGGAAGCTGATCGACGCCGGAGAGCGCCACGAGGACGTGGCCGCGCTCCTGAACGTGAACCGCACCACCCTTTACCGGGCGCTTGCCGCGTAACCGCCTAACTTGCCGTAATCTGGTTGGCCGATAATCCAAAGTATTCTGTCAAACACCCTGACCTTGTAGCGATAGCCATCAAGACGACCATCATCAATTGTGGCACGGCGATACAGACTTAACCACACTGACACGAAGCGTCCGTATTCCTCGTATGGTGTTTGTGCGTCCGGAGGCCGATCCAAGTCCATCAAACGGCTAACAACCCATATAGCGCGCTGAGCATACGCGTCAAAAAGTGGGATCGCGTAAGGGTAACAACACCAAAGCGCTTTCGAGGTCAATGAAATGAGACTACGAGGCTCCCCGTTTTGCCTCGGGTGCACCTTCGAGCTGCATCTTTTGTGGAGATCCTTGAACTTTTCAATGATCTCTACCTCAGAAAGTTGGCTTACAACAGCAGCGCGAGCATCCGCAAACTCAACGATTACGCTAGGGACAGCTTCGCGATCCGCCGCGTTCAGACCTCGAAGAACACCATAATACCGCAGCCATTTAAGAACTTCCTTCCGTTTAACTTCCGTGCTTTCATTCCGGTCGTCTAGAGCGCCGATAACAGCGTCATCTTCCTGCCCGCCCTCATTCCTGCACCGCCAGACCGCCTCGTTAAGAAACCGTTCGACGATTTGATTTATGTCACACATCGGCGCTCCTGCCATTCCCTCGCCGAGTATACCTTGCCCCGCCCTGCTCAGGGTGGCAGTTCTGGATCGGTCATGGTGGTACCACGTCCGGGGCGGTTAGTACGACATAACGTCCTTTATGTTGTGGAACCATGTCGCCACTTGGTCGTTCTAGTCGCCAAACCGTTGAAGTGCCTCACGCATTCAAACTCCCGAGATACGGGGTTCGGATCCTCGAAGCGGCAGGACCTATTTCCTCGCGACGTGCTCGCCATGCTACGAGGCTACCGATGAAGAGACAATCCGGTATTTGCATGGAGGTGCGCCTGTCCCTGGTTGTAGACCTGTTGCCTGTACATTGCCTGCAATCCTGACCTTATGGTAGCTTAGGGGCCGATATCGGCTGGTGGCTGACGCTAATGGCAGGTTACCGGAGAACACTGGGTCTGGGGAGGTCGTTGAGGGCATGCGTGCAAATCACAAACTCCTAACGCAATTGAATAGGGATCTGGACCGCGAGGTAAAGCAGATCAAGCGCGACCATCCTTTCCTCCCGCTTGGGAATGCTTTCGTTCTGTGGTTCGTTGAAGCAAAGATAACGGGAGACAGAGCGAACGCCCTAAAGGCCATCATCGGGCAGCCTGGAGACATGGGAGCGGATGCAGTGTACCTGGACGAAGGCCTCCGGATGGTTCACCTTGTTCAGGGCAAGTATCACCAGAAGCCAGACGCGAACGATAGTGCTGATTTACTCAAATTCGCAAGATTTGGTACAGATCTATGCAGTGCCGGGTTCAAGCAAATGCTCAAGTCGATGGGAAAGCAACCTGGGATCCCCGCCAAGAAGCGGCTCCTAGAGGCACACGCGAAACTCAATGCCGACAGCAAACCACCTTTCACGATGAGAATGTACTTCGGAACGAACGGAAGGGTTACGCCGGTAAAGGAAAGAGAAGCCAGGCGGATCGCAAAGGCGCCGGGCAACACTGAACTTGAGGTTGTGACTGGGCACGACATGCCAGCGCTGTTCCATGAATGGCAGGTAGGGATCTGTCCGCCACTCCCCAAAATGGAGATCGGAATTGACGGTCAGGATAGCATTTTTTATCAAGCTGGCCGCCTTCAGGGTTGGATCTTCACGGCCACCGCCGACGAGATCGGGGGCCTCTACGACAAGGCCAAAGAGAGGATCTTTGCGCGAAACATACGGGGTTATCGGGGCGACACCACGATTAACGACGCGATATTGGAGAGCGCGGAGAAGAACGCTGATCGGTTCTGGTTCATGAACAACGGCATCACAATAGTCGCCGACCGCGTCGAGCAAATCAAGGCCGGTCCGAAGGTGCGGATGCATATGTGGAACCCTCAGGTCGTCAACGGCCAGCAAACAATTAGGTCGCTGGAAAAGGCCAAGGGGAGCCATTCCAAGGTTCTTGTTCGCGTGATTCGCCTGGATGATCAGGACGTTGCGCAGGGCTTTGGCGGCCTCGTTCGCGACATCGTGCAGGCTACAAACCGACAGAATGCGGTCAGCGCGGCGGACCTTATGGCTAACGACCCCGAGCAGGTTCGCATCGAAAGGGAGTTCGCCAAGCTCCAGTACGCCTACGAGCGGAAAAGGCAGGCGCGAACAGAGTTCGCGGAGAAAGCGGCCAATCGCCTCAGAGTGAAAAGAGAAGAAATGGCAAACGCCGTCGCCAGCACGACATCGGAGTTGGGGCCGCATACTGTCCGCAGACCCGACTTGTGGGAGAGACAATACGGCAGGCTCTTCATGGGCAAGCGGCAAGTGACCGACTACCTTGCGCGATGGTGGGCGGCCAAGCAATTGTGGAACGTAGACGCGCCGCTCATAAAGGAGGCCCGGTGGGTTGTACTTGGGTGCCTCTGGCGCTGGCCCGTTGTGTCTCTCAACGGGTGCCTGTCCTCGAGGGCGCAGAGGTGGGCCTTTATCAGAGCGTGCCAGGACAAGGACGGGGCCATCCTTAGTCCACTGCGAACTGCGGCGAAGCAGTTCTTCACATGCGCGAAGCCAATTTATGTGAAGGCAAAGAAAGCGCACGCACAGGAGAAAAAAGAGGAAGGGGATCCCTTTAAGGTTCTGACCCCGGACGCCTATTTCCGGCAAAAGGGCACCGACGAGCAGGTGTTGAAGGCGGCCAAAAACGACCCCCGCAGGAAACACAAGATTACTCATGCGCTCAAGACATTTCGGGCGCGGCTGCTCGATTCAGTCAACTGCGAATAAACCCTCATTCACGGCGTAGTGTTGACCGATTCCCCGTCACTTGGCCGTAGAAATCCCTCACGCATTCAAACTCCCGAGATACGGGGTTCGAGGAAATAGCTCCCCGTTACTCGCCCAGCGATTGCTGATCGATTCGGTCTGGACGGTTCTGATGGCGTACCCGGAAGGACCACGAGGGCGGAGCGTGGATGAGGGTTGGAGTGCCGGCACCAATGCAGTCACGTGCCGGCACTCCAGCATGGGGTGGTAATTCGGGCGGAGGTAAGAAGGAAGGTTGGCGTGCGGAGGAAGGGAGCTTTCCGTCAGCGGGCTATGGCGTTGAGGGCAGACGCGATGAGTTCTGTGGCCGACCGCAGTTTCGGGACATCCGCTTCGGTCATACGGCCGACATCGCCGTACTTGAATGCGCCGCCGCTCGCCCATTCGACCACTTCGGCGATGGGTTGCTTCTTGGTTGTGGCAACACGGCGTGCCACTGTCAGGAACTCATTGCGGAGCTGGTTGAACGCGGAACCAGCCGCTGATCCATTGCTGTGGTTGTGCGCCGGAGGCGAAGCAGCCCCCTCGGCGGGTGGCGTGGCAGATCTATTCCCACCATTCGGGGTCGCGTTGTTTGCTGGGAACGAAGGCTTCGCCATCAGCTTTGATGCCGCGGCCCCTTCCACCGGTGGTTTGCCCGATCCGTTTCCCCCACTCGGGGCAGTGCTGTTCTCAGGGGGCGAAGGCTTCGGCGTTGGCTGCGGCGCGGTAGCGGCCAGGGGTGTATCCGAAGGAGAGCCTGCCGCGGCACCTTCTGTAGTCGCAGAACCATTCGCCGACGCCGGATAGAACTCCGTTGCGACCTCCGGCGCCTGCTCTTGCTCGTCCTCAACGACCTCAAAGATTTTGCCGCCTGACCCGAGCAGCTTCCGAGTCTCAGCAAAAAGCCGAGCGTTCTCCGTCAGATTAGCGATGAGTTTCCGCATGTCGTCGCCTTCGACCTCGAGACTCAGCGCCCAGATGGAGGAAGTCTTCTTCCTTTTCTCTTTGCGGTCGAAGTACGTGGCTTCCTCCGGGCGAACCGTCAGCTTGGCCGTGATCCCGGCCAAGCGGCCACCCGTAAAGGTCTGAATTTCCTGCAAGGCTGAGTGGATTTGTCGGATGGAACGGTACGAGCACGTGTGGATACGGCAGACGCTCCCCAGCCGCGGGAAGTCCGCCAGGACGAAGCGCAGATCTCCACCCGGTTTGCACTGGCCGGCGTCAAGCTCTGCGCAGCCGTTGCCACACGGTTTCCACGGCTGCCCGGTGGGTTTCTCGGGTGTGCGCCGGGTCGCCGAGGTTCCGTCCCCCCAGCACTTCCGCTCCGTGGCCGTCCACCAAGCGTAGGAGCTGGGGAAAACGTTCTCGATGTCGTCGTCGATCAACATAATGTGAAGATCCCGGCACTGCTCTCCATAGTGCTTGGTTAGTTCCGGGTCAATCTCCCACTCGACCCTGTTGGCCGTCTTCTTCTTGCGTAGGAAGACGAAGTGGTCGAGCTTGGTGGGATGGTTGCGATCTCCATTGGGTGGTAGTCCAATAGAGACCTTGGTGGAAACGGACAGCCGCTGGACGACGCGGCCGTCACTGTCGTGCGTGACGCCTATGATCATGTGAATTCCTCCTTTTCATATTAATTTGCTAGACGAAATGCCTGCCCCAACCCACCCATACCTGATCTGCGCTTGCATCTGGTTTCAGGGAGTGTGGGCTTTTTGTCCACTTCAAGAGATTGAAATACTTTGCCTTTTTCTCTTGTGGTAGATGATCTATGGGAGTATAACAGCAGCATGCCAAAGAAAGGTTCACCTCCACTCGAAGGGGAGCTGCTCCAGGGCACGCTGGACCTGTTGATTCTGCAAACGCTCGTGCTGGGCCCGGCGCACGGGCACACCATCGCCTACGCTATCGAACACCGCTCCGAAGAGGTCCTACAAGTCGAGCATGGCTCACTCTATCCCGCGCTCCACCGGCTCGAGGACCGAGGCTGGATCTCTTCGTCCTGGGGAACTTCTGAAAACAACCGCCGGGCACGCTATTACCAACTGACGCCTGCGGGGCGCAAACAACTGGCCCAACAAACCAGCCGCTGGGAAGAGTTGGTGCGCGCTATTAATCGCGTGTTGCGGCCAGCCGAGGAGTAGCAAGTGGAATTCGATTTCCTTCGCCGCTTCCGCCGATTCTTTCGCCGCCGCTATTGGGATGAGGAGCGAGCGCGCGAGCTCGAAACGTATCTCGAAATCGAAACCGACGAAAACATTGCGCGAGGCATGTTGCCGGAAGAGGCGCGCTACGCGGCGCACCGGAAGCTCGGCAACACCACGCTGATTCGCGAGGAGATCTACCGCATGAACAGCCTCGGTTGGCTTGAAATCGCCTTGCATGACGTTCGTTACGGGTTGCGCCAACTCAGGCGGAATCCGGGATTCACGGCGGTGGTCGTGATCACGCTAGCCTTGGGAATCGGGGCGAACAGCGCCGTGCTCAGTATCCTCAATGGCCTCTTTCTGCGCGCACTTCCCATCCCTGAACCCGAACGGGTGGTGGCTTTCTCCAGCGGCAGCTTCTCCTACCCGGATTATTTGGTCTTCCGTGAGCAAGCGAAATCGTTCGAAAGCCTCTCCACCAGCTTCGGCTTGCCTTTCACGGCGAACTTGAATTCAACTCGGCCGCCACAGCACATCTACGGACGGTGCGTCACGGGAAATTTCCTCACCACTTTGGGGATCAAGCCTGCACTTGGCCGCGGCTTCCTGACGGATGAAGATCAGGTTTCGTTGCCGAAGGCGGTGGTCATACTGAGTTATGATCTTTGGCGCACGCGGTTCGGTGGAGACCCTGAGATTTTGGGGAAGGCCATTCGGCTCAACAACGCGAGCTTCACAGTGGTGGGGGTGATGCCAAGCCGACTTCGCACGCTCGACTTCGGCATTGCCCCTGACTTCTGGGCCCCCATGGCCACGCTGCCGCAACTGGATCTCTCCGAGGCGGCCCAGTCCCATCCCTTCACGAATCCCCAGCTGGAGGGGAGCTTTGACGTCTTCGGTCGGTTGAAGCGCGGAGTGTCGCGCGGGCAGGCGCTTGCGGAGGTGAGCGTCATCAACGACCGGCTGCGCCAGGCGGCAGGGAGGAAGGAAAAACAGCTCATTGCGCTCGAAACCGCAGGAGTGCTTCCGGGCGACCTGGGCAAGTTGTTTCTGGGAGTTTCGGCAGTGCTGATGGTAGTCGCCGGCCTCGTGCTGCTGATTGCCTGCGTAAATATCGCGAACCTGCTGCTGGCGCGTGGAACTTCGCGACGAAGGGAAATAGCCATTCGACTGGCCATGGGCGCCGGCCGCGGGCGTGTGATCCGGCAACTGATGATAGGGAACATCATGCTTGCGTTTCTCGGCGCCGCTGCGGGATTAGTTCTGGCATTGGTCGTGACCAAAGCGGTGGCGAGGGCGGATCTTCCCTTGGACTTGCCGATCGTCCTTAATTTTGCCCCCGACCTGCGAGTTCTGCTCGTGACATCAGGAATCGCGGTCTTGACCGCCCTCATGTTCGGGCTCGCACCGGCAGCTCGTGCCACGCGACTGGACGTGAACGCCACTCTGAATGACAGCGGCACCGCCTCCACCGCTTTCGCGTCCCAGTGGACTCGAAAGGTTTTGGTGATGGTTCAGGTGGCGGCATCGGTGGTGGTGTTGGTTGCCGCCACGCTGTTTCTGCATAGCCTCTGGAAAGGGTTTTCAATCGACCTTGGCTTCCGACCTGAGAACCTTCTTGTTGTGAAGGTTGACCTCACAGCCCAAGGCTATTCGAGGGAACGTAGAGCGCTTTTCTTCCAGCAACTCGAAGAGCGGGTGTCGGGGGTTCCTGGTGTCCGTTCTGCAAGTGTGGTGGTGCCGCTCCCTCTAGCTATCAATAGCTTCGGCAGCCAGGTTTCGGTCCCTGGAACGTCTCGCGCGATCAATGCGAACCGGCACATGGTCGGACCACGCTATTTCGAGACTATGGGGATTTCCCTGCTAAGGGGCAGAGACTTCGCCCATATCGAGGCTTCGTCGCCGCCGGTTGCCGTCATTAACCGCGCGATGGCTGAGCGTTTGTTTCCGAACGAGAATCCGGTGGGGCAGCGAGTGCGTTGGGAATTTGGAAAGGGGGGTGAAGCCTACGAGATCGTCGGCGTGGTGGGGAACACGAAATCGAAGACAATTGGAGAGGCCTTTCGGCCATGTCTTTACACGCTCGCCGCGCAGAACGAAAAGGACCTCGATGCACTCTCATCGCTTGGTGGAGTGAGCCTTGTAATCAAGACAGTGGGAAAACCGAAAGCTCTCGCCGCACTTGTTCAGCAGGAAGTCGAACGTCTCGACCCCGGTCTGCCGGTCTACGGTGTGGAAACCATGGAGGAACAAGTCGGGAAATCGCTTGTTCTGGCACGTCTGGCCGCGTCGTTCCTTGGGGTCTTCGGCTTGCTGGCGTTGACCCTGGCGGCGGTCGGATTGTACGGCCTGATGAGCTATTCCGTCGCCGCCCGGATGCGTGAGATCGCCATCCGGATGGCTCTGGGGGCTTCAGCCGCAAGGACGCTCTCCATGCTCGCCCGACAAGGTCTTAATACTGTTGGCGTGGGTCTCGCGGCGGGGGTCGTTGCCAGTCTTGCGGTTGGCCGCCTTTTGTCCAGCCTTCTTTATGGCGTCGGCAGCTTTGATCCCTTGACGTTCATTAGCGTGCCTATTGTGCTGGTTGCCGTTGGTTTCCTTGCCGTCCTGCTGCCGGCGCGCCGCGCGACGAAGGTGGACCCCATGGAGGCGCTGAGGTACGAATAGGGCAGTGACGAGTGATGAGTGGTGAGTGACGAGCGGGAAAACCAAGGAATATTTTTCGCTGGTCAGATCTTAGTCGTCAGACAACGAAACTACGACACCTGGTACTGAAAACTGGTAACTCAGAGCGGAGAACGGATAACTGACGACTGCAAGCTGAAGGCTACCTATGGGCTGGACTCGATTCTTCCGCCGCCGGTATTGGGATGAGGAGCGGGCGCGCGAACTTGAGGCGTATCTCGAAATCGAAACGGAGGAAAACATTGGCCGAGGCATGTCACCGGAAGAGGCCCAGCATGCCGCACACCTGAAGCTTGGCAACACTGCCCAGATCCGAGAGGAAATCTACCGCATGAACAGCCTCAGTTGGCTCGAATCCCTGTGGCAAGACCTCCGCTTCGCCCTGCGGATGCTGCGCAAAAATCCGGGCTTCACCGCCGTTGCCGTGGTCACGCTCGCTCTCGGGATTGGAGTTAACACGGCTATTTTCAGCCTTCTCCATGACACAATTCTGGCGCGTCTTGCCATCAGCCGTCCGCAGGAGTTGGTGCAGCTAAGGTATCTTCACAACACCGAGATCGGAACAAATTTCAACTGGCCGGATTACGAGCCGCTCCTCGCACCGCAGCCGGCCTTGCCGGGTTTGTTCGCCTATTTAATCGAGGAAATGAATCTCCGGTGCGGGAACGTGTCTGAGCGCGTGCGGACTCACTTGGTCTCCGGCTCGTATTATTCCACGCTTCGTGTCAATGCCTATCTCGGCCGCTCGCTTGTTGAGAGCGACGACCACCCCGGAGCCATGCCTGTCGCCGTTCTCAGTTATACATACTGGGGACGCCGCTTTGGGTTTGATCCCGCTGCCATCGGCGGGACGGTCTACCTTGACGGGACGCCGTTTACGGTGGTTGGCGTCACACCTCCCGAGTTCTACGGTCTCAACCGGCTAACACCCCCGGATATTACTTGCCCCCTCCACGTCACTCCACTGCAAGATCACATGTCGTACTACGTGTACTTCTTCGCCCGTCTTCAGCCCGGCGTATCGATTGAGCAGGCGCGAGCTCAGGTTGCAGTTCGCTTCCACGCACTGCTTGATGAGGACTTGAAACCTGAGCGAGGTTGGATGGGCAAGTTGAAGATGGACGTGATTTCCGCTGCGACGGGCGAGGAAAGCGTTCATTTGCTCCTCGGCGAGCCTTTGCGGGTGCTGGGCATACTGGTGGGCATTGTCCTGCTTATCTGTTGCACTAACCTGGCTACCCTCCTGCTAGCACGAGCCGGAGCACGTTCTCGTGAGATAGCCGTTCGACTTGCACTCGGCGCCAGCCGCTGGCGCCTCGTTCGCATGTTGCTGATCGAGTCCGTATTGCTCGGCGGCGCTGGCGGTGCTGTGGGGCTCACCGTGGGCTACGGCGCCTACACGCTGCTCCGTACGCTACTGGGCATCGATCAATCCATGAGCCTGCACTTCCAATTGCACTGGCCGCTAGTGGGATTCACCGCTGCTGTGTCGCTTGTTACCGGCGTGGCGTTCGGACTTGTGCCAGCCCTCAAGGCCGCCGCAGTGAATCCAAGCACTGTCATTAAAGGTGACGCTCCGGGCGTCGGTCGACTCTGGCTCGGCCCGACACGGGCCTTTCTCGTAGCGCAGGTCGCAGCCTCGGTACTCGTGCTGGTTGGCGCGACGCTTTTCAACCGAACGCTACGGAATCTCGAAGGTGTAGATGTTGGCTTTAACCGCGACCACCTCCTGTTAATGACTATCGATCCACGCGAGTCTCGATTGCAGGGCGATCAGAACACGCGCCTCTTGGACGAACTGACGGAGCGGGTACGGGCCGTTCGAGGGGTACGCTCGGCCAGCTTCGCAGAGTGGGCGCTCTTTCAGGAAGGCGTGCATGCCATTTGGGTGCAAGGCGCCGCACAACGGGGGCAAGCCTCCTTTAACAACGTCGGCCCAGCTTTCTTCGCCACGGCAGGCATGCCACTGCTCATGGGTCGGGACTTTTCGCCGCGTGACCGAACCGGTGCCCAGCGCGTGGCAATCATCAACGAAGCCTTCGCGCATACATACTTCCCCGGCCAGAACCCGCTTGGCCAGCGCTTCGGCGACGACGGACCGCAGTCGGCTGGCAAGTACGAGATCGTTGGGCTCGTCAAGGACAGCAGGTCTCGAGGGTTGCGGTGGGCTCCACACCCAGCTGGTTTCCAGCTCACGTGGCAATGCACGCAGCCGTTTGTGCTTCATGTGCGCGTCATGGGTGATCCGAGAGCGGTCACCGCCACCTTGGTTCAAGCGATCCATGGCATCGACCCGGCCTTGGTGGTTTACGATGTCCGAACAATGACTCAGCAAATGAATGGAACTTTGCACGAGGAGCGCACCTTCGCAACATTGTCCGCAATGTTTGGCGCGCTGGCACTCGGCTTGTGCTGTGTGGGACTTTACGGCGTCACGTCCTACTCCGTAACTCGCCGTACCAACGAGGTCGGAATTCGGATGGCTCTTGGCGCCGACAGGACTCGCATCATGTGGCTCTTCCTCCGGCAGACTCTGGTACTCATTCTCGTTGGCGTGGCGATAGGCGCGCCTATCGCACTTGCGTGCGCGAAATTCGTCAAGAGCCTACTGTTCGGCCTTGCGCCAGCCGATCCGGTTTCATTCGCGCTCGCGCTCCTCGTACTGGTCGGTGTTGCAACGGCAGCGTGTCTATTGCCGTCCCATCGTGCGACGAAGGTCGATCCCATGGTGGCGCTCAGGTACGAGTGACTGCATTCGAGACTACTGGGAAGGAAACCTAGCGGGTATGTCGTGTGTTGCACCCTGACAGCGTGTGTCCGGCAGAACCTGCGCACTCAACTTACTCCAATGCTCCGCTCTCACAACGCGCGCGTGCACGAGTGAAGTGCACAATGGTGCACATTTAACGATTCTCTCCATACCATCGATCACCGCTGCGTAAACTCGTCCCGCTACGGCTCACACACATTGTCTGGACACCCAAAAACAGACCCTCGTACAAAAACGCGCACCCTCACAGAGTCCGCCGCCGGCTGCAATACCCACACCTGTCGCTTCCGGCACGAAAACCGTTGATTTCAGTATATAGTCAGAAAGCAACCCCTTGCGGCTCAGTGGATTGGCGGCGCTCCGGAAAAGTCAAAGAGGGGCAACAAATAAGCACAGGGTAGGCAAAAGGCTTAAGGGAGGACGCCCGGGGAAACCTGGGTTGAATCGGTACCGCCCATTAAGGCATTGCGGAACGGCCGGTATTGATGGCATTTCCAGTCGAAGACTTCGGTGTCGAGCAAGCGGCGATACCAGTCCGACAGCAGTCCGAAGCAGATGTTGCGCTTGCTGTTTCTGAACTGCCAGGACACAAGCTTCAGCACGTCCTCGGTGGACGCAAGGTACAGGAAGTGGTCGAGGTCTTGCTCGGCCTCGAACTTATTGAGAACCTCGGCGTACAGTCCCTCGCTCTTCGCCGTGCGCTCATACTCGAGCGCGAACGTTGCGTCACGATCGTCAACTCTGATCGTCACCATTGCGTCGTAGACCTTTCCATTACGGACACCCATGGACAGGTTCCTTGACCGCAATTGGATCTCCGGCACCCATCGCACAAGCAAACCTGCGCGCAAGAGGCTGAGGTGGATGTTGTTGAGTTCGAGTGAGTGGGCCACCTGAAGTTCTTTGTCGTTTCGGTCCGGCTTAGCAGGTGTGGTGAGGAATTGCTCGCCAATTCCTGCGAGCTCGAGTTCCCCGGCCGGTGTGATGGAATAGACAAAGGCTTTGCCGGCGGAGGGCACCGTGTGTCGCACGGTCAGCCCATACTTGGTGAGCCGCCGTACCCTCCAGTTGAAAGTTGGACGGCTCGACTCGTAGTTGCCAAGCTGCATGAACTCAAACAGTTGGTCATGCGTGACAAGACGTGAACGTAAGACCTGGCGGAGCAGCGGGTGGTCGTGTTCGGGACTCAAACTGATGGAGTCCTTAATGTAACGCATTTTTGACCTCCTAAAAGAATTTTGGATCCAGATCTTTTCCCTTCGCCTCGCTCGGCGCCAGGATGACGGCGAAGTGCTGACGGGGTGGCGTACAGGGTTATGCCACAAGTCTCAGGCTTCCGACCCTCGGCCGCGCCGCCATCGGCTGCAACGTGAAAGTCCCGACGTCGCTCCGCATCCAGCCGTAGGCAGGCAAGAGCAACATGCATTCCTGCTCGTCATCGCATTCGCTAAATGAAATGAGCACTCCGTTGTCAGACTTCCATCCGCAGTCTCCAACGTGCAGCCGGCCAATCTCACTTTGTCTGGCAACAACCAGGAAGAAGTCAGGCTCCCGCGGTGCAGCCAGCATGTACTTGAAGAAGATCTTGTTCTGCCCCTGCCAGACACAGGGCTCGTCGCACTCGAATACACGATTGATCAACCGCTGGGGATAATTCGGGTTGAAGCCGCCGGTTGAGTTGAAGCGCGCATGGCCGGCGATTTTCGAACGCGTACGAATCGTTCCCTCAACCGGCACGCCTGTGGTGTTGTAGTAGGCCGCTCGTGCAAACCGTCTCGGGTCGTCGCGGTCCTTGCCGAACCGCCTGCGCCAGACGCTACCAAGTCCTGTAATCGCGACTACCATGATCGTCATGCACCCTTGAGTCGTCTGTTCTTTTCGCGTTCCGTGTGAAGCTGCTCTTGTAGCGAGTTGACGAGTTTCATGTATTCGGCGTTCGAAGCAGGCAATGGCAACCCCGCCTGGCCAACCGCATGAGCGCCGCCTTTGCCGTCGATCTTTTCCGACAGTGCCTGGAGTTGCAGGCTCAGGTCTGTTACAACGGCAGATCTTTGTTTCAGTTCCTCACTCAGTTGATCTCTTTCACTGGTCACAACGCGCAGGTCGTCGGCGGACTTCTGCAATTTCCCCTTGAGTTCGTCGTTTTCAGATGTGCTGCCGGAGTTCGCTTGTCCCGACCCTGCCTCGATCGCACGGTTGCAGTGTTCCACGTGATTGTTGTACTTCGCGATGGCTTCCCTGGCAGCTTGGCGGGAGCACAGGTCCTGGTTGTACACGTCAGTCAACATCTCCTCGGTGAGATAGCGCTCACGGCGGCGATCGATCCGTAGCTTCGCGTAAGCAATCATCACCAACAGCGACCAGATGGTCACACTCAAGCTGTATGGGAAATAGGGGTTCTTTGCGCTGGCCGCGAGGAAAACCCGACGACGTTCCTCCATCCACTTGCCGTAGTCAATATCACTCGGGTTGAACTGTTTCAGCAGGAATTCGTACCAGGTGTTGGGCGGTTGCTGGGTGCGTCCCTGTGCTTGCGCAGCAGCCATTGGGCTGTACCGGCTGCGAGGAACGGAGGAGCCCGAAGGCTGGTTCTGTGCGAAGCTCGAACAAACCGCCAATGACAGCCAGGCTATCATAGCCGGGAGATTGGGACGTGTTCTCATGCTCGAGAACCTCCGGGTGCTCGCTTCGGAAGGCGTGCTGCCAGATCGGAACTCTTGAACCGCAGGTTGGCTCCGACCGAATCCGCGCGAGAATGGCGCAAGCGGGGGTAGATCTCCGGCTCGAAGTTAGGGAAGCTCACGTCGGTCGGCGGCCGGACGTGCAAGTGTCTGTGCAGCGTTCCACGCGTGTCGTCGCTCATCAGGATTTCCATTTGTCCTTTGGGCAAGTTCTTGATGTGCTCATCGAGGGCGCGTGTCTCGCGTTCTTCCCGCTCCACGGCTTGCCCGGTCGCCTCGTATTTCTCATACCCAAATACCTTCCACCGGAGCATGGAGCGGCTGCGGCGAGTAACCTCGTGCTCAGCCGACGCCCGCAGGAAGTACCGCGCGGTCTCCTCGTCGCGGGTGCGGAGGCTCATCGTGGTGTTGGGAGCCGAGGTGACGTCTTCCTTAAAGCCGCGACCGACTTGCATGAGCTGTGGTAGTGACTGCATGGAGAACAGAAACGCGGTGTGCGTGCCGCGGGCGGTTTGCAGAATTTGGGCGAAGTTCCGGTAACCAAAGGGAGCGAATTCATCCAGCACGACGCTGAACATCGGCCGGTTGCTGCGGTGCCTCTGCTCCTCACTCTCGTAACGCTTGCCAACCACGAGCTGCAGATTCTGGAGCAACATCTTCCCGAGAGCGCGCACGGGTTCAGTGTTCTTGTTCACGTTCAGGGTTACGAACAGGATCAGCTCCTGCTCGATTACCTCGTCGATCGAGAGCAAGTCTTCGTACGGTCCGGTGATCACCGACAGCTCATCATCCAAGAACGTCATGCACTCGTTAAGCAGCCCCTGGATCTTGGGCACGCGCTCACGGTCCTGAAAGGACTGGTAGAGATTCTTGACCGACATCTCGAAGTTCAGCCGGCGTTGAGTCGTGATCGACGGATCGCGCTCAATGCGTCGTGTCGCCTTCTCCACCTGCTCACGCAGCACTTCCTGGTCGATCGCCATTACCAGCACGTCATAGAAATTGAACTTCAGTCCGGTGTACACCAGCACCCGGACGATATCGGCAAGGTAGTTGAGTTGGTGCTTGCCAAAGAACTCGTCGTGCAGGTTGAATGAGCCGAACACCATGTTCACGACAGGCATGTAGTCGTCATCCGCGCAGTGGAACGGGTTGTACAGGACGGAAATGTCAGGGCGAGCGGGATTCAAAACGCGGAGTTGGTGGAGGCGGCCGGCGCGGTGGATATGGGGCAACAGGTCATAGAAGAATTCCAGGTCACCTTTGCCGTCGAAGATGACCATGGGAATGTGGTGCGGGTCTTCGGGCGGGCCGCCAACTCGCGCCAGATCCTGGCTGATGATGTTGCGGAGAAGGGTCGTCTTGCCGGAGCCGGTCATACCCAGCACGATTCCTTGCATAACGCGGACCTTATCGGGCCAAAGCCATGGTTCCCCGTGGACATCGTAGCCAAGGACAACCGCGTCGTGTGCCCATGCTTTGCGAGTCAAAGCCTCGTCCCGTTTCGGTGACATCACCAGCGGCGGGCTCGGCCATTGCTTCTCGCGGCGGGAACGACGCGTGGCCAGAAGCCATATACCGGTGCCAGCACCGACACCGGTGATGACCACGTACAGGGCAATCTCCTCGATCTGGGGACTCGTAAAGTGGTAGCGGTTTCGAGCGATGTACGAGGTGAACCAGCTGGCCGCCAGGATCACTACAGCGATAAGAATTTCAAGGCTTTCAAGTAGTGGTGGGTGTTCGCGCCGCTCGTAATTGGGAGGTCTCACCGTCATGACCACAAGTTGAAGTGAACGAATACCCCCAAAAGTACCAAGAGGCACAACACCGCGAGCACAAAAGCCTTCCTGGGATGCCGTGGCGCTTCGGGCTCAAAGGGATTGGCAGGTTCGAGAACCATAGCCGATACGGCCTTGCCCAGTCCGACGTCCGGACGGTCGTTGAGGTATTCCTTCAACAATGAACGAACTTCTAATTGCGTGAATTCCTTTGCCATGATTAAAGCACCATGGTAGCGGTTGGTTGCCCTTTTTCGTCCTTGGGAAACATAAGGCGCAGAATGGTGGGACCATTCTTTATAGCCGGAAGCTTAACGCCGACGAGCCCCACCGTCTCTTGTCCATGGTTTAGACGGGCAGAGCGCAAGTTTCCGCTTACTACCTCCACCGGCCTTTCGCTGCTGACTTTGATCCGCGCGGCTGCAGACTCCCCTAACTGGGAGTTCGATAGGCGATCCAAGCCACGAGAAGAAGCGCTCACATTGATTGCAACGACCTGTGGTGTACTCAGCGTATAGGCTTCCTGGGTGCCGTTCCGCACTGCATAGCGGATGAACAGTTCGTTCCCTTCACCGTGGAACGTATCCTTGAGGATCACGACGACCCGATCCTTTGGCATCTTCATGCCATCCGTTCGGATCGGCTTGCTGTCGAGCAGAACCTCCGGATCAGGCACCGCAGTTGCGCGGGACGAAGGAGGCTTTACGGCCGTCGCTGGCGCAGGCGCAGGAGGCGGCGCGGGCTGGTCGATGGCAAAGTCCATCTGCTCGACAGCCCCGGCAGGCTCCAACTCGTAACTCATTCGCCCAGACGCCGTCCAGATGAAGAGGTTCGTAGCGACATCTGCCTCCGTGGGCTGGACAAAGACCTTGTTTTCGCGCCACTCGATCTTGAAGGCTGGGCTTCCAGCGGCCACCGTTATTACAGGCTCACGAACTTCGATCACTGTCAGGTGGTTCAGCGCGGTTTGGACACGCACAATCCGGTTAGGATCGGGTTTCTGGACTTCGATCCTCTGGGCCCAAGCTGGCAGGACAAGCGCCGCCAGCGTTGCGATAGTGCTGATTAATCTTCTCATCTGCTGTTTCTCCTTCCTTGCGGTCTTTTCCCAAGGTTCTGAAAAGCCCCGGAGGCTCCGTCGACCGGAGCCCCAGAGGCTAGATTGCTGTGTCATAGGCGAGCTGGGCGAAGCTTCTTGCTCAGTCCACCTTTTTTCTTCGCGGCACAAAGGGGCGTTGTTGCGTACCCGGAAAGATGACCTTCCCGTCCCGCACTTCGCTCCTCCCAGGTTCGATAGAGAACGGGTGAACCCTGTCGACCATCACCGGGTTCCCGCCTCCGTCGCGGTCCATAAACACCTCACCTTTGTGAGTCACTTGCATGTGGAAGATGCGGCGTTCATGAAGGCTCCCGTCACCATTCGGGAAAGCAGCAACCAGAAAAACACGCCCTTCGGCGTCGATGTCTACCTCACCATCACAGAGTTCGGGAACCGCCACCGAGATCGGTCGGCCGCCGGTCCGTTCCACCATTTTGTTCACGATTTCTTGGGGGAAGGCGTAGAACACGATCGATCCCGTGCCCTGCCGGTCTTTGTTCTGGCACGCCGCAGCAGTTTTGCAGGCGATGGCGTGAAGTGCGGCGAGGTAAGACAACCGATTCCCATTCTTTTGCTCGGCCCACTTGCGGACCATATGGATCAGGTTTTTGATGTCCTGGCGGCTTCGTTCCTCGAAAAAGTGCAGTGCCGCCTGGGCCTGGTTGCGCTTGAAGGTCGCCTCTTTCCGAGTAGCGGGGTCTGATTTCTTGGCCTGGAATTCGGCTTCAGCTTCCTCCAGCGCCTTTTCGAACTTCCTGCGCCGCTCGACCACGCGCGCGATATTGACGGCGTAGAAAGTCGAAACAATGCCGCACTCCCGGTAAACCTCGCGGGTGAAGGGATCGCCCGCAATCAGCCCGCGAAAGTCACTAAGCGGAGCGGTCTCCGTGAAGAACCGGTTGAGGTGTTGGCGGAGAAACACGTACATCTTCCCGATCTTGTCGGTTTCAGAAACATCAAGGTGTTCCGGCATATCGGAAATACACCGCTTGTTCTTGAGCTTCAGCCAAGGTGCGGGCGTGACTTGTTTGCGCACCTCGCTGATCAGCTTCTGGTCGGGCTCCGTTCCCCACTTCAACTGGTCGATGGCATTTTGAAGCTGGTCGACAAGTTGGTTTGCGAAGTCCGTCTTGCCGGCAGCGAGACACGAGGTCTTGAGGTCGGTAATGGAACCGATGCGATTGCCTCGAGCCATCATCGCCACCTGGGGCAGATTCCACCAGGGGCTTTGCTTCTTCTGGAGTTTATTCTTGGGATTGAACTTCTGCTCCTGATAAGCAAAGCGGTCCTGGACGAACCGTGGAAAGCGGTCACCCTCGACCACACAAACCTGGTCGAAGTCGTAATCGCCTCCGTTTCTTTTGGCGGTTTCCGAATGTAGCGTGAAGGTCCCCTTCAAACGAAGTTGTTGGTCGAATAGGTCGAGGACCTGCGGCTCGCTCAGCGTGCACCCGCCATTCTTCAAAATGGTGCCCAACAGACTGACCGCCTCTTCTGTGGAAAGATTCTGGAAGGGAAGCAAATCTTCTTTCATCCGGATCGGGTAGCGTACCAGAAGGCCCTGGCGGCACCGCAGTGGTGTAATGGCTTGGTCCTGCGGAATCCAATCCGAACCCGAAAAGACCTCCCCATTGTGTAGAAGGAGATAACCATCATCCGCGAGCGTGAATCCGGGCATCAAGAAGCCTCCCGAGGTACACAGCTTGAACGCCCACTTTGCGAGCAGCCGCTGCAACTGGCGATTGATGAATGGGTGCCGCACGATGTACCCGGTCGGGTCCGCCTTGAGCACAGCCTCGACAATGGTGTTCTCTACGCTGGTGTACTCGGGTGCGGTCCCTTCCTCAGATTCGATCGAACGCTGGGCCTCCTCAGTTCCCAGGATACGGAAGAGTTCGGTGAAATCGCCTTCTTTTACCGCCGCTTCCAGCTTTTCGATCTCCTGAAGGGCATAGGCTTTGATCTCCAGCTCAATCGAGTCCGCAGGTGCGTGTTCCACCAGCGTGTAACTCGACCTGAACTGAAGGTCGCGAGAGACGTCACGAATGCCTAGAACGATGGAACCGCAGTAAGCATGGGCCTGCCGATCCCCGAGTAGCGACCGAAAGGAACGTACCAAGCCGCCTCGGTAATCGGGCTTGACCGCGGACTTGGGCAGGATGATGTCAGTCTCCAATTTCTGCGCCACATCATTACCCATCACCTTGAACGATCCTTTGGCCTGGGTTTTGTCAAAGGCCAAACGAAACTGGTAGAAACGGTGTGCAGGCAGATTGAGCTTGAGAAAAAGCGATTGGGAAATCCACCCCCGGCAATCGTTCGTGCCCAACTCGTGATCCTCAACCACCAGGACGCGGCAATCCGGCTCCTCGATGCGTACTTTGCAGGAAGAGACGAGAATGCCGAAGTAGGTGATTGCCGCCTGAGGCGAGCTACGGAATCGCTCTGCTATCTTCTTCTCGTGTGCAGTGTCCACGGCGTAGAACTTGCCGTTCTTCGCAGAGCCGGTTGCGCCGACCAGACTGTAGCGCACGCCGTCGAACTCAACCCTGACGAGCGCCTGCTCAACGAGAGCCTGTTCGAACGAGTCCAGAGGCTCTCGCGGCACATCGACAGTTGCCACACGAATCCCCGGATAAAGCGCCTGCAACAAAGTGTTCTCGAGTGTGGCTTGGCGATCCAGTTCCATAAGCTTCCTTGACAAACGGCCCTCTTTGTTGATTTCGAGCGCGACCACCGGCGTCGCGCTGTTATCTCTCGTGCTTGACATGGCTTTTCTCCTTTTCTGGCGGGTCACAGGCAGAAAAGGAGGCCGACGCTGCCGGTCCCTTCGCTGTCCTGTGCCGCAAACTAGGTTTACGGCCGGGCTCGAAGAGCCGGCCTATTCGGTTGTCAGCGACCTGAGCGCTTTGAGAGTACGCAGAACCAAAGCCGCAGGTCGTACCTGGATCGGTTGACGACAAGCTAAAACTACGAACTGCTTGGCATCACCCTCACGCCTCAGTTTCTGTCTCGAAACGCAGAACAGAAGAGAGGTTGCTGGAAAGGGTCTTTTCGCTTTCTACTGCCTGGAGAATAATTCCCAGTCAGTTTCAACGACCGGACCAAACCCAGCACTGAACCGCAATGAAGCTTGCGGAAGGCTTTGACGGATCTAACTTCGTCTGTAAATGAAGCCGTATTAGAATAATGCCGCGGTTATCTCTTAACGGGCTCACTCCTCACCTGGGGATTCTTCCCCGTAAAGTCCGCCGTGGCGTGCCACTCGATGAGGCTGTAGTAATTCAAGCCGCTCTTGAGTGACTCGATTTTAGCTTCCCCCTCGGTCGCAATCTCCCGGTCGAGCGATGGGATTGTGCCATTGGCGCCGGCCTTGGCCAGAAAGAACCGGATGCTCCCTGTTGGGGCTTGCTCCTGCGGGGCCGATCGCCGGCGGGGACTCCGAGCCACAGGCTGAGTGCCTTTCGCCTCCTCAACCGCACTGCCTGTTGCCATACTCAACCCTCCTTCCTGGCGGCTCGCTCTTGTGAGCGAGCCGCCGGTTTTCTTGTATGCCAGATAGCCTCTGGCGGGCTGCTGCCCCAATGGCAGCCTTTACTTGTCGGCTCCCTCGGACTCGAGCGGGCTGTTTTGCAGCAGCCCGTTTTCACGGTCGCCGACCATCTGTTGCTCGGAGTACTGCGCCAACAATAGGCCGCTGGGATTTGTTTCTGACCGTCGTTCCTCCACGAGACGCACGTTATAGCGCGCCACGATTCGGTCGCTACTCTCAGTCCCGTTGTGAACTCTGTGGACTTCTTTCACTCCGAAAGCCACATATGCCCAAGCAGTTCCTTTCACCGCCTCAATCGTGCGGATGCGAAAATCGGAGATGATGTGTTCATCCTTGATCTTTCCAACCGTATCTTCGTCGCGGAGCCGGTCGAGCGTGTACTGCCGCAGGTTGGCGGTCATCATGTTGAGTGACTCGGACAAGTTCCGGTCCACGGAATCAGGTGTGTAAGACAGGTAGTGATCGAGGAAGCGTCGGACGGCCGCTCTGCCTTCGAGGTTCGTGGGAGCGGCTTCGGCCGACGCCTCCGCTGACAACCCAAACGAAATGCCTGACTTCCCCGGGGGATGAGCTGCAGCGCCTACGACGGTGGCGTTGCCATCCTTGTCGACCCGGATCACCGTCGGCGGCTGCAAACGGACATAGATGGCGAAGCCGAAAGCCACCAGGGCCAGCACGCCAAAAGCCATCGCCAGCACCATGGACCGGTTGGCATAGGCGCGGAGCATCCCGTCGTGCTCGTAGTACTTCGTGTACGACGCGGTCTCTGGCGCTTTTGCGTTCGCTTTGTCGTTCATCCGTCGCATCCTCCGCTTTCAAAGACGTAGGCCCTCAGGGGCGCGGGTCTAACTGCCACCGCCGCCCCCTCCCCCTCCACCACCGCTTGTACCATAGGTCTTCGCCGCCAATTTAGCTGCGGTCACGACGGTTCCTACCATCAGCAGCATTGTGCTCCCCACCTCTCCCCGCACAATCCGGCTGGCGATAAACGGAATGAGAGCTATGGAGATCGAAAACACAATACTCGCGAGAGCCAGGAGAACTACTTGGCCCGAACCCAAAAAGCTGTTGAGAATACCGTTCGCGTTCAACACCGCATTGAGGCTGCCCATGTTCACGGCAGACATGAGGGCCTGAATGATCGCGTAGATCAAACCCCATGCCCCAAAGACCATGAGATTCAGGAGATAGGTCCGCGCAAGCTGGCCAAAACCGCGCGCCGGCAACAGCGCCAGCACGAAGGGGCCAACCACGTAAAGAATCGTCCCGTAGAGCGCATAGAACAGCGTGAAGAGGGTGTAGGACAGCGGAAAGATGACGAAGGCAACCAGGATCAACAGCGCGCCCAGCAGCCCGGAGATGCCGCCCGCAATCAGTCCCCAAATGCTGGACCATCCATTCAGGGTCATGTAATTGCTCAAGTCGTTCAGCCAGTTATTAAAGAGATCTCCCACTCCCACGCTGCTGTAAATGAAATCCGCCACGGAGTTGAACATGCCGAGAACGTCCCGGAACACCCTGCCATAGTTGAGGAACACGAGCCCGAGAATGAAATACGAGATGCCGCCAATGGCCAGCATGCGTACGTCCCCACCCATGCTGAAAGCCTGGTAAACGCTGTACAGGAAGCTCAGCAGCAGGATCGTGCCGGCCACGCCCAGCACCGTGGAGGTGATGTTGTAGCCGTCGATGCCCTGCAGCGCAGTCCCGAGAAGCTGTTCAAAATAGAAGTGGCCCATTTACTGCCTCTTCAGAAGGTTGATTAACTGCTGTCCCAGGTTCGTAGTGTTAGTAGCTCCGGATTTGATGTCGGCCCCCGCGTCCGCTAGGTCAATCGCCCGCACCCGCATCAGGTCGGCGATGGCAGCTTGCGTATAGGCGTTGGCGCGCACGAGCCACGCGTCCGCCTGTGCCTCGATAATCGGGGCGCTTCCTGGCGCTGCCATCTGGAGGCTTTGGTTAATCTGGTTGGCGGCCTGAATCTCAAGATCCGCAAGGTTGTCGATGGCAATGGCCCGTTTCATGGCCGCCTGAGCTGCGGCATCAGCCATGTCGACCCTGTTGCGGACATCCTGGGAAGCCGCGGTAACGTCCGGCACGGGACCGTACACGGCCGAGTAACTCGCGCTCGTCAGGCCAATTTGGTTCGAATCCGCTGATAACAGGTTTCGTTCGAGTTGTTGAGGCCCGGGCAGTGTGGCGCTGTTTACGGGTATCCGTGTGAGATTCTGAACGGAAGCGAATATTCCCTGCGTCCTACCAACCAGCGCCTGTGCCTGACTGATTTGCGCTAGCGGCCAGACGACCGTCTGCTCGAAGTTCAGGATGGCCCGGTCCACAGCGAGGATGCTGTTCAGCCCGCCGCCAACCACATTGCTCAGAGTGCTTGATATTGTGATGAGTCCCGCCGCGAGCACGGCGCAACAGGGATTCAAGATCTGGCTTTTGACCTGTCGTGGCTCGAGCATCACAAGCACAAGTGCCAATACTGCCACCCGCAGCCTGTGTTCCCAAACCCAACGTAGGGTGCACTTGCCGCGTTGAAACAGCATGCCGAGAGTGTTTTTCACGTTTCTTCCCTCCGTAAGCGTTCAGTTGTGCTTCAGAAGATTGATAATCTGATTGGCTACCTGGCCGGTGTAGGTTGCGCTCCGCTTGCGCAGAGCGCTCTCGTGCGCCAGCCGAGCCGCCTCCTGCCGAAGCTCGGCAGCCAGCATCTTCTGCGTCACGGCCTGGCTCTGGATGCTGGCGACGACCGCGCTGGCGGTCAGGAAGGGCGCCGAACCCGGCGCCGCCTGGCTGGCGCCGCTTTCCAGTTGGTCCGCTGCCTGCAATGTCAAAGCCCCGGCTTGATCGGTCTCCTTCAGCGTCTTCAGGTTGTCGAGTGCCAGGGCATCATCCATATCCGTCATGGCGCGATCGGCGGGGCTTGCTGCCGTTGGCGTCGGTAACGGGCCGTAAGCATTCCCGTAATTTGTCGTTAGCACCCCAAAGTTGCTTGTTTGCTGGTCCCTCATGACCAGCTCTAACTGCTGGGTTGGGCGAAGGGTTGCACTGGACACGTTGATTCTGAATATCCCCCACATCAGGTTCCGATACTGATTGATCATTTGTGTAACCAGTGCGCGGGCCTGGTTGATGAGCTGGGTCGGCCAGACCACGTTTCGGTAGAAATTGTTGTTGGCGGCCCGGACCGAATTGATGGCACTGAGGGCGGCATGGATGATTCCATTGATCACGCTAAGGACCGCCTGGATGGCCTGCACCAAGGTGCTTTGCGCCTGAACGCGTTGCGGGGCGACAAGCACGGCTGCCGTCGTCCCCACGAGCGCCAACGCAAGGACTTGCCGCCGCGTTTTGGCCTTGACCACAAACCACGAGAAAATTACGAAGAATACGAACGTCATATAGTCTCCTCAATCAGTCACGATGCTTCCCTTGCATTTTCTGCAAAAGCCGCATTAACTTCCCCCGAGAGCTCCTCGACGAGAGGTTTCAGATCTGCCAAACCTTGCGGAAACTTCTGCCCCAGCTCCCGATAGGAGTCGAGCGGCGGCTGATGCTGGTGAGTCTTCAGGAACCAGGTGCGGAACCGGCGCTCCCTGGGGAAGGTTGTGCAGATCCAGTAGTCGAGCGAGGTGGGTACGATCCTTATCGTCTGTGTGGTTTCAGCCTTATCGCCGAGGACCAAGAGCGCTTCCGCATATTGTCCTTTGCGCGGTGCGTTGAAGAGCTTGATCTCACTCAGTGCCACCGGGTTCAAGGAGAGGTGAGTCGCGAGCGGACCAACGTCGCCCGGCTGCTGGCCCACGATCTTGGTGGTCGCGTTCTTCAGGATGCCGGGCCCGTGCTCGCGCGGCTGGAACTCGGTACCCACAAAGTCCTCCACCGTCTGCGAAATGCCCCAGACGCTCGAGTTCCGCTTGCGCGCGGTTCGAAACAGTTGCACAACTTCCGGCGCCAGTGACGGCGAATCGAGCAACGACCAGCACTCGTCAAGCACGGTGATACTCGGTTGTCCCTTCCTCCCCGCCGCCCTGGTCGCCATCACGTTGGCGATCAGCATGCTCATGGCGGTCTCAAGGCGCGGGTCGGAACTCAATCCCTCCACGTCGAAGAACAGCCAATTGCTGTCGATCTTGAGCGACGTTGGGGCGTCAAACAGCTTGGCGTAAATGCCTTTTTCTCCCGTCCACGAACGGAGCTTGATCGCTGCCAGCTTGGCTTCATCAATGGTGCGCTGCATCCGCTCTTCATCCCGCCATTGCGCCAGTTCCTCCCGCAGGTCATTGAACGTAGGGATGGGATTGGAATACCGGATACCGCAGCGCTTATAGGTGCGTGCGATGGCATCGCTGATGAGGTTGTCGAGAAGGGAGGTGTCCGAGCCGGGGCAGTCACCCAGCATGTGCCGTGTCAGGTTCTTCAAGAAGGCGATCTTGTCCTTGCTGGGTGAGGTTTCGCCTGGCGGCAAGTCCCAGGGATTGAGGGTTTCGTTGCCTTCAAGGTCTACTTCGATCACCCTGCCGCCCATCAGTTCCACCAGCGGCCGGTAGGAATCTCCACGCTCCAAAATGGAAATAAGTGGGTTGGCGCGCGCCATCATGAGCAGGAAAAGCTGGGCCATGAAGGTCTTTCCACCGCCGCTTTTCGCCATGATGAGCATGTTGGCGTCGCCCAGGCTCGAATCGAACGGTGAGAATGGGATCAACTGGTGGTGAGGCGTCTCGAACAACATGAGAGGAGAATTCGGTGTACCTTGCCATGGCATCTCAACCGGCAAGAGGTCTGCCGCGTGGAGTGTAAGCACGTCAAGCTCCCTTTTGTTTTCCCCTGCCATCGCCGGAAGCCCACCAAAGAAGAGGCGCTTCTGAGCCAGACTCTCCGCAATTCCACGGCTCCCGTTCATGCGACCAATTGCATGGAGAACCCGCTGCCGGCGGTCTGCGAGGGTCCGCTCCGCCTCGTCGCGCTCCAGCCTATTGCGCGGGGACCTGGAGGTGCGCACCGCAACAGTCAGGCTCATCTGGCAACTCTTGAGCGAACTCGAGATCAGGTCCTGCAAGACCTTCATCAACTGGTTTTCCGCCACCTGAGCATCCACATTGATGCGGAACCCGCCGTGAAAGTCCCTCTGCGCCGCTGTCATCTTCCGCAGCCGACTCTTGTAGTGCTTCACCATCTTTGCCTGATCGGGAAGAATCACTTCGGCATTCACTACCAGAGGGAAATCCACCAACATGAGTTCTCGCAGAATGCCCGGGAAGGTGGCGTCGGGGAGATCCTTTAGGCTGATCCAGGAGTAAAGCAGGCCACCAATTTTCAGGTAGTCATCCGTCTCGTCCTCGATGTTGACGTTGGCCATTTGGCTCCGGGCGCTCTCGTAAACGAGCAATGTTTCAGGAGGTCGGTACGGGACCGCATCGTCCCCCAGCGGACAAAGCGCCCGCTTCACCTCCTGGAAGATACTGTCGTGGCCCATTCGCCGTATCGCCATGCCGGTCGCCTGAAGTGTTGTTTCCACGCCGGACATCAAACTGTTGAACTCCGCCAGGAGATCCTCGTGGTCGCGGCGGGTCCGCTCGATGCATTTCATTGCGGAAAGGCTAGCGCTGGTGCCCCGCATCTTTTTCTTCCACTCGAGGTCCGGTGACTGGTGGTGGATTCTTGGGTTCCAGATGAAATAGGAGTGGAGGATGTGTCGGAGGTACAACCCGTCGCTGTCCGTCTTTCGCCAGAGGTCGGCGTGTACCCGGTCGACGTGTTGCAACACCGGACTTTCGTTGCGTTGCTCCTGGTTATAGCGGCTGATCAAGTCGCTGTAGCCCTCGGTAATCTCAAAGCGCACCTGCATGCGCATGGAGCGCTCCGGCAGCGAGCGGACCAAAGCTTCAAGCCCGTTCTTGGCCCGATTCCTCATCTCGTCGCTCGCAAAATAGGAGTGCACTCCGCCGAGCTCGTAGCCGGCGACCAACGAACCATCAATTTGAACGGCGACGTTATCCAGCAGGTCGCGGATGCGCAACTGCTCGCAGAGCGCTGGCGCGGCGAGCGACCGCTCATTTTGTTGAAGTGTCACCGGCATGTTTCGACCTCGGGCTGGATATATTCGCGCGTCAATTGCGAGTCCCGTTCGAGTGCTGAATACACGTGGGGCCTGGCGTGGAACATCACCCAATCGAGCAGATACCCACGTTGCTTTCCGTACTTGAACAACATCAAGGCGGGGATGCTCAATAGCGGGACCAGGTACTGCATGATCATGTTCATGGGCAGGCCAAACATCTCACGTCGCAGGAAGCGGCCGAGTATGTTGCTGACCACGGCCAGCGCCAGGATGGCAAACAGGTCCTCGGCCTCGAGCCCGAGAAACGTTACTCGCGTGCGTAGATTTCGATAGACGGGTGTCACATCAAGCGCCATGATTTCCTCCCCTTACCTCACTCCCCCGGTTCCCCGCGTTACGAAGAACTCCCCCAGCCGAAGCAGTCCCGAAACCAGCAGGCACAATCCCGCGGCAGCGAAGTGCCGCATCCATGAGATCGGTTGGAACCTGTTGGTTACCCCGGCCAGTTGCAATCCGCCCGCCGCCACCTGCAAAGCCGCGTAGATCGGCAGGAGCACGTTGCATATCCAGTCCACCAAACTGGCTAACGCCGCCCAGACCAGGTTCGGGTCGTTCCAGGCACGCTGGGAGGCGAAGGTTTCGAAGGCCCGCAACAGTCCTGAAGCCATGAGACACATGAACCCGCCGTACATCGCGTGCGTGTACTCCTTCCCTTTCGAGAACTGGATGATCGCGATGGCAATGAACAGGCCCGCCAAAGTGGGCAGGATCACGTTGCCGCTCCAGTTGGTCAGGTTGAGAATGCCGTTGTAGAAAGACATATACTCTCCGCTTCTAAGCCACCATCGCCAACACTAGCTTCCAGACCGCCGTGACCGAGAGCAGACCCAGAGCCACGCCCGCCAGACGAAGCGCTGGCCGTCGCATCGCCACATTGATGATTGCTCCGATGATAGCGAGGCCCGCTGCGATCGGCATGATGGTACCCGCGAGGTAGCTCCAAAGGCTGTCCAGTACGTCCGCTGTCGCGTACTGTGTGCCGGAGTTGTAGCTCTGAAGAACTCTGTCGGTCGTCTGGACGCCGAGCAGGAACATGGCGGTGAAAATCGACGGCAAGGGATACTCCCCTGCGGAGGAATCCAGAATGGCCCGCAGCACGAAGAAAGCCGCGAGTGTCGTCGCGAGGCGCCCCACCACAAAGTTGGTTACAAAGCTCCCGACACCTGTCTCGAAAGTCGAAAGCCAGGAACTCGCGATTCCACCACCGGCCAGCGGCACCCTGACCCCAAAAGAACTGAACCAACCGAGCAGCGGCTGGAGGGTGAGGAACACGACTGCCCAGAATATCCACTTTGTAAAGCCCCCGCCGATCACGAAACTCGTTCCCCCGCCTTCGCGCCGCAAGCTGATGCCTGCGAGCACCAGGCACAGCAAAGCGGCGGAGGGCGCTAGCAGTAATAAAACGTTCACGATATCGTTCAAAAGTTGTGGCACGGCCATGGTGTTGACTCTTCTCTGAAAAATGAATTCCGTCTCTAGATTTATGGCAGGCAACCCGCTATTGCGAACGCCGGGTTGCCTGCCCTTTCACTTCGGGGATTCCCGCTCTCTTTTTTCTAGGTGACACCTCCTGTTCCGTTCGTGATCCAGAACTCAATCAATCGCGTAACGCCTGAGACCGCGAGCAAAGCCCCGGCCGCAAACAACCATCGGCCAAAGCCCCGGCCTGTGAGCCAAGCTATGATGGCTCCCAGCACCGCCCCGCCCGCGCCCACGGGCGCGATCACGTTGCCTACCCAGTTGATGAAGTTGAGGAAAGCACCTTCCGGTTGCGATCCCGTTTGACCTTGAACAGCTACGTTGAATTGTGGGTTTTGACCCAGGTTTTGAGCCAGGACATACTGCGCAGCCAACACGAGGCAAATCGCGCCTGCCGCGAGCGGCTTTTTCAGTGCCCTGTCCCACTTCATGTGCATGAATCGGTACCCTCCTTTCCGGCCTGCTGTTGCTCCGATTCTGAGAAACTCCCGAACAACGCCGGCCTGTTGCGAAAAATAATCGGAGATCGTTTTTGCGTCAAATGAGGTCGAAGGACTTCGAGAACCAAAAGACAGGCAGGAAACAGAGAGGTTTAGTCAAGCTATCAGCCCTCTCGCGAAGGTTGGGCGCTCACTCCGCGTGCATCGTCCATCTCAATCACGACGAAGCAGGAGAGGCAAGCAACTCGCACTTTTCTGCGGGGTTAGTCGACCTTGGGAACTATTTTTCGCGGGTCGGCGATTGTGAGAACCGGGGCGGAATCGATTGCCTTATGAACGGCACGCGGCATACTCCGACCGTTCGTTCTGGAATGGAACGTAGCGCGCAAACTTTTCTTCACGGGTCGGCAGATGTGAGAGCCAGTTCGCTTGTCAGGAGTTTCAGCAAACAGCCCCCGGGATTCCTGGGAATTACGGGCAGTGAGCAAAAACTCTGTGTTCGAAAACCGTTCGACATTTCAGTGCCTTATTTCAGTGCTTTATCAATGCCTTATCAATGCCTTATCCTCGCGCTTCGTTCCTCATTATGTTAGAATCGCACGACTCGCACAAATGCAGCCGTATCGCAGGCGCTTCGCTTGGTTGTAAACGGCGTACTCGTTGAAGCGCAACCTCCTGACTCCCCCGCCTCGGGGAGGCTGCAGTGCCCGATTGCGGGCACTTGGCTGTGTCCTCTCACCGTTGTTGTGGCTGGAGTTTGGCAAAGACGCGAAACGGCGGAGCGGCTATGATTCAGGACATTCGACAAAGACGCACATCGGGCTGTGCTTGCCGGCGGGAACGTGCCGCACTTCTGCCGGTGTGTAAAGCAGCAGGCCGCGTGATTTTTGAGGGCTGGGCATACCAGGGCGGAAGCCGCGAATCCAGCGTGCCAATTCTCGCTCCTCTCACCTCCTGATCTACTGCGGCGTCTCGCTCGCCGCGGGAGGCGTAGCGGTCTGTTGATACATCGCGCTGAGTTCCTGCCTGAGTTGCATTAACTGCCGGAGTTCCTCAAGGCTCGGCGTTGTGGCGAGTCTCGACCCTGCGGTAACGGGTGCGACCGCCTGTTTGCTTCCTACGTCACGGCCTACGGAGCCGGTCCCTAGCACAATGTAGAACCTGGTATTGCCAGGGACGGTCACCACAATGTTCTGATTGAACGCCAGCTCATTCAACTCTTCATCGCCTGCGACCCCGACGTTGTTGGCGACCCGTTCCCGGAGCAGCGCACTCTCAGAAAGCGGGCCGTAGAACCCACTGCTGCCCCCATTTCCTACGAGATATGAGGCGACAGTTCCAAGACCGGTGAATGTCCGCACCAGGAATTTGGTCCCTGTTTTCTTTCCGGATACGGATCCCTTAAGCGGCCGAAACGCCAGGTCCATGGCTACCCCATCCATCCTCTGCGTGGTTCCATCCGGCATTTCCAGCCTGTCGAACCGGATATCGACGTTCCCCGAACGGTCTGCTTGATGCAACTGGCCGATCGCTTTTGCTCCCGCCGGCACCACGATCTCACCTTCACGCTCGAAGTTGTACTCGATCACCGCGACCACCGGTTCTTTCAGCCCCGTACTGACCGCTGATTCCAACCGCGCTACGAGGCGGGTGCCGGGAGGCAGCAAAGTGACGAAATCGCTCTGTTCGAGGACGGCCGATCTCATGGGGGCGCCTCCGGCAGCGCTAGTCTCTGCCCCCCGCACAAACACCAGCGATGGGTTACGCAGAGCGGCCTCAGGGGATTCGTCAGGTGAGGGAGGCTGCGGTGGGCGTTGATTGCCTGGCTCCTGCGGCAGGGTGGAATCGAAATCAATCTTATTCAGCGCATACTGCGGAGTTGTTTGTTGTGTGGCGGGGGCCTTTGGCCGACCCGGTCGCGCCGTTCGCCCGATTTCCTCGGGGGTCACGTCGCCCCTATTCACTGCCTGGTCGCCGCTTACCTCGGCGTTCAACATGGGGGTTACCGATCCGCTTTGGCCACTCTCCTGGCCCGGTGTTGTCCTGCGCCCCAGGTCCGGCGCGCCTGCCTGTCCCCCTGTTCTCTTCGCCTTTTGAGGCGAAGAGAATATGCCCAGGAATAGCAGGAGCATAGCGACGGCCGCACCACCCAGCACCACGAGCGACTTGCTTTTGTCCTTGCTGAGCTCGCGGCGTGTGGTTCTGGGCTGCTGGGTCTGCCGCGCCTTGTCAAACGCCTGGCGGATGATTTCGCGCCATTGAATCCCGCGCTTTCCATCCGCTATTTCCGGTTCCGCGGCTTGCTCCAGATCGGCTTGTGACTCCGCTGGCGGCGTGTGCAGCGTGTTATTTTCCTTTGATGGGCTCTCCATGTGTAGAATCCTCCTTCAAGGTGTTGATGCCAAAACCGATGGGTGCCAAGGCAGGGTGATCCACGGCCCCTGCCTCAGCAATCTGCAAGAAAAGCGTCTCGTTAGACTGTTTGTAGGGGGGACGATCGAAGACCACCACCCCATCTGCGCGCTCACCAGGCGCCAAGCGGCGCTTGCTCAAGCGAAAATTCAGCACAGGAAGCTGTTCGGCTGTCGTCCAGCGAGACCGCCGAATGATCTTCCCTGACTTGGCCTTGCCTCCAAGCTGGACTTGTGGCGGCATGATCAGAATGCTGTGCCCGGTTGGATTGAGGGCAGAGAACAGCACGATGACCCGCCCTCCGCCATCTACTACCTCGCCCACGCCGGCGCGCACTCGGTCTCCGGTGGCCGTTTCCGCCGACACATGTTCGCCGTAGAGCGGTGGCAATGGAGACCGTTCCTGCCGGGCAAGAAGCTCATCCAACCCCGTCGGTGCGGGGTCGTCCGGTGGGTCTGGTGTGACGGAGGACGCTTGCTTGACATCCCTCGCCGCCCCGCCTGCGCTTGCTGTCTCAAGAGCTGCGGACACGGCACCTGCTCCGGGCGATCCTATTTCCACAGTTTTCGCTACCAGCGCAGCGGGGTAGTCCGGCTCTATTAGAAAGCCTTTGGCAGGTTTGTAATTGAGCAGAAGGTCCACGTTTTCGGGGTCGTTTGATTTTTGTTCCCCTCGGCTCACCAGTAGCAAGGTTGCCTCGCGGCCGTGAGTCGTTGAAATCAGCAGATTGGTCTCCGCAGGCTTCTCTGTGAGGGCTTTAACGAACACGAGTTGTGGCTCCCGGTCCGAGTGCTCGACTTTGAATAATGTCGGGTCGCCCACGACTACGGAATTCACAGTCTCCGGCATGCGGATCGCCGTCACAAAGTGAGCGGCGACTTCGACTACCGCGACCTTCCCGTCCATTTCCAGTTTGGTCAGCACCCGCGGCTTGACCTCGGGAACCTGCGCCATTGCCGACCGGAAGACGAACAAGATGCAGATTACGAATGCCTTACTAAACGTACTCATTGGTCACCTCGTTTCTTTTCGCCGACCCCCGCTGCGGGCACCCCTCGCATTTTCTCAAGCCTTTTCGTGCGATAAAGACGAGCCACGCGGCTGACGTAGCTATAAACATCCGGTGAAGAGTACTCGAGCCCCCTCGCGAGGATCGGGCGCTCTCCCACGTAATAAGCGGCTGTCACCAGCCTTAGGTCACCTCCGAAGAGGTGCATCAACCAAGCCAGATACTCAACGCCCCCCCGAAGGTTCTCCTCGATCTGAAATCGATTCCGCACTCCAAGTCTCACGGCAGTCGCCGGCATCAGTTGCATCAAGCCTGCGGCGCCTTTGGGCGAAACCACATAAGGCCGCCAATTCGATTCCACTTCGATCACCGCCTCCACCAACTCAACCGGAACTTGATAGACATTCGCGTAATAGTCGGCACAACGAGCAGAATAATCGCGCCACGGTGTGGGCTCAGCACCTGGCGCCACACTCACGAACCAAAATAAGACGATCAACACCCTGCCGCCCGTCTTCATACGGCCACCCTCGTCAACTCGTCACGATATCTCTTCGAGTCCGCGACCAAGCCATCGAATCCGGCGCGCAGCAGCAGACGCTTCCGGTCGGCCTCAGTCTTGGCCAGGAGAGCAAGCAGTACATCTCGTTGGTTGGGTTCTATTTCGCTTACCCCCATGATCTCAAGGGCCTTCGCCAGGTCGAGCATTTCTGCAATGGACGGCGGTTTTTCGAGACTCCACCCGCGCAATGCTCGCGCCAAACCGGCCAGTTGTCCCCGTAAGGCGGGGTCCATATCTGTGCTGTGCACGGCGAGGATCTCCGCCTCCCGTTCCACGGTCGGGTACTCGACGCGCAAATAAAAGCAGCGTCTTCGCAGGGGATCGCCCAGCCGACGCTCCTCATTCGAGCTCAGAACCACAAAAGGAACCGTTTCCGCCTTGATGGTCCCTAGCTTTGGAACCGTCACCTGCCAGGCGCTCAAGATCTCCAGCAGCAATGCTTCAAATTCGTGGTCCACCTTGTCGAGTTCGTCTACCAGCAGCACGCAAGGTCGGTCCCGGCACAGCAAAGCCCTCAGCAAGGGGCCCTCAGCGAAAAAATCGAGCGAATGCAGGCGCTTGCGAATAGAGTCCCAGTCGCCGCTGAATTGATCTCCCTGAGTCTCGAGGAAGAGCTTCTGCAAGGCCTCATCGAACTTACCGATAGCCTTGTCATCGGTGATGCCTTCGTAGCACTGGAGACGCTCGACGAACGTTCCGGCCGCCTCAGCCACTGCGTATGCCAGTTGCGTCTTGCCGCAGCCGGGCGGCCCCTCGACAAGTAGCGGCTTCTGCATCCGGGAAGCGAGATACACCACTTCCAAGGTCACCTCGTCGATGACATACTTGGCCTCGCGCAGCTTGCCGGAGAGCTCCTCCCTTGATCGAAACACGTCCAGTGCCTCCCGAGGCACACAGTACACTGGAATTTTGCCGGAAGTGGTCGTTTGACCTCTCTACACCGGATGTAGCTCAACCGCGACGAAGCAGGAAATGTAAGACGCACATGCTCTTCGGCGACGTAAGCCGAATTCAAGAATTATTATCGCGGGTCGACAAATGTGAGAACCAGCTTGCCTGACAGGAGCTTCGCAAAAACGCTAGCACGAAGAGTACCAACTTTTTTTCGCGGGTCGACAAATGCGAGAACCACATCCCCGGGCGTCATCGCATGCCTTGGTCCTCGCGCAATGTGTGCTGTTTGGCGCCCCAACATAGTAGGCGCCCCGTGCCCGAACCACCTCCGAGCCTGGGGCCGTTGCTCTCGTTTGACTGCCTTCGCAACTTCCATTAAAACCAAGCCATGATAGATGCCGCACTGCTAGAGGAGTTGAAGCGGACCCTAATCAAACAGGAACTTCCCGGCGGCGGTTGGAGTTACGGCTCGTCGACAAGCCAGGCTGCCCTCGAACCGACGTGTCTTGCTCTCCTGGCTCTGCGATGGGATTCCAGTGCTGCTCGAGCCAGCGGACTTAGATTTCTGGCGAGCATCCAGAATCCGAACGGAAGCTGGCGGGCCTTCTGTGGTGACGACTCCGAGGGGTCAGGTCTAACGGCCTTAGCCGCAATCGCGCTCATCAATAACGGTGAAATGAATCTCTTAACTGACGGCGGCCTTGAGTGGCTGCTGAAGTCGAAAGGAAGCGAATCACACTGGCTTTGGAGATGGAAGTTTGAGACAACGGATACTCACGTCCGCTTCGATCCCAACAAGTTCGGCTGGCCGTGGCTGCCTGGAACCTGCAGTTGGGTTATCCCCACAGCCTTGTCAATCATTGCGCTGGGGCAGGCTTTCGTTTGCTGCAAGCCGGACCAAGTCAGGTTTCGAATCCGGCGTGGCACGGAAATGCTGCTGGACCGCGCGTGTCCCGGCGGAGGCTGGAATGCCGGAAATGGTGTGGTTTACGGAGTTCCCTTGGCGCCACATCTGGATGCCACGGCTATCGCCCTGCTCGCCCTGGGCGGAGACCAAAGGAATAATCACGCCGTAGCGTCGGCTCTGGGATGGCTTGAGCACACGGTGCAGACCTGCTCCGCGCCTTGGAGCCTGGCGTGGTCCATCCTGGCTCTTGATGCCCACAGCCGGCCCATTGAAGGTTTAGTTGATCGCCTCTGCACTTCGAGGCATCAGGGCCTCCTCGCGGATTCTGCCACCCTGGCCGCTGTTATTCTCGCCATTGATTGCCTGGGACAAGGGAACGTTTTCAAGGTGATCGCATGACACGAAGAGGCTTGCTAGCTGGCTCCGTCGGACTCGCTGCTGGAGCCGCGACTGCAGGTCCATTCCTCCTACCCAAATACGACCGAATACGGCGACCGGCGCGTTCACGCGTCGCCGTTGAGCGAGCGGACGAGTATTCGGACCGGCTTGAAAGGGCCTTGATGAGCGCCCTCCGGTTATTTGCTCTCAATATCACTGGAAAGTCGGTTCTCCTAAAGCCAAATCTTGTGGACTTCGTGCCGGGCGTCGATATCAATACCGCTCCCGTTTTAGTCACTGCCGCCGCAGAGTGCTTCAGGCGGCTTGGTGCGCTCTCTGTCACCGTCGCTGAAGGCCCGGGACACCAGCGCGATACACAACTGGTGCTTTATGAAAGTGGGTTCCAAGACGAACTCGCCAAACAGCATATTCCCTTTGTTGATCTGAACCGAGATGAGCTGGTTAAGGTCAAACTCCACGCAAACTACACTGGCCTGGGCCATCTTTGGCTCCCGCGCACAGTGCTCAGCCATGACTTCGTCGTTTCCATGCCCAAGGTGAAAACCCACCATTGGTCAGGCGTCACGCTATGTATGAAGAATATGTTCGGCGTCGTGCCAGGGGCGAAGTACGGCTGGCCCAAGAACATCCTGCACTGGAGCGGTATCCAGCAGAGCATTCTGGACATCTGTGCGACCGTGCCGATTCATTTCGTAATCGCCGATGCCATCATTGCGATGGAAGGAAACGGCCCTCTTGCAGGAACCCCGCGGCCGCTTCACGACATCGTGCTTTCAGATGATCCGGTGGCGGCCGATGCAACGTGCGCTAGGCTGATGGGATTCGAGCCAGAAAGAATTCCCCACATCCGTGAAGCCGCGAAATTCCTCGGCAATGCGTCAACAGGATTGATCGACCAGCTTGCAAGCCCTGTCAAGGCACCCGATATACCCTTCAAGGTAGTGGCGGAGTTTGAGCACTTGCGTGCCAGCTAGCCTCCACCGTGTCCGCTCACCTGAACCACCAAACCTCTTCCTGGGTTAAATCTCTATTTCCGATGCGGCGAACGTCACCCCCGTCTTGCTCTGATAGTTATCCACTCAGACTACCCTCGTAACGTCATTAGTGGGGAATGCACGGCTGCGGCAAAGATATCGGATTCCCGGCAGAACCTACATGTGGCGGGGCGGCCTCGAAAAGTCGCCGCGCGATAGCGCCCAAGGCTCGACTGAGATCAATGATAAAGCTGGGGCGAGTTCTCAAGCTCTTGCAGCATCCCCAGGACGACGCGGCCAACAATCTCCAGGCTTTGGGAACTGCAGTGCTCGACGGTATCCTTCGCGGTGTGCCAGTAGATATTCCAATCCGGGTCGCTAGGCTTGGCGCGTGCATTCGGACCATAATCGAAGTCAATGATGTCCAGGGAAGAGACGCCGGCCGCGAGCCAGGGGTCGTAATCGTCGCCGCCGACAGGATAATCCTCATTGACAAAGTACCGGTCGTAGCCCAAGCGGTGCGCCGTGGTGAATTCAAGCTTTGTGAGCCATGGCGTTGAGGCGGGATCGCGGTGGATGTCGAGCTCGGCGTCGCCGATCATATCCACCAGGATCAGGGCCTTCACGCGATTCAGCTCACCGCTGGCTGACAACCGCTCGACCACGTGGCGGCTGCCGTAATCGTTGTCGTTGCCCTGCCACTGCTGGCGCTCGGCTTCTTCGCCGTCGAAGAAGACCAGCCAGAGCGTGTAGGAAAACCGGCGATTCGCCAGCACGCGCGCCAACTCCATCAGCAGCGCCGCACTGGAGGCTCCGTCATTGGCGCCGACAAAACGGAATTTGTCGAATCGCTTGGTGTCGTAGTGACCGCACACAATCACCACGTCTTGCGAGGAGCCGGGGAGGCGCACGATCAGGTTCGCCATGCCGAGGTTGCCGATCGGCGTGGCGGCTACGAATCTCTCCTCATCCACCTTGAGCCCGCTCTCGCTAAGCCGGCTCACGATCCATTGCCGGGACTTTTCCAGAGCCTCGGAGCCTGTCGGGCGCGGGCCAAAGGATACGAGGTGCTTGAGGTCGGCAAAGGCTCGCGCGCTGCCGAAAGGCGGCAAACCGGCTAAGCCATCCGCGCTCGCCTTTCTGATGGATTGGTCTGGTTGTTTGAGTGCCTCCACCGGATCGGTCAGGGCCTCCGCCTTGCCAACGTGTGCTGCGCCGGCAACCGTCGAACCCGCGGCGAGGACCGCCGCTATGAGGCACGCCGAGCCTCTCCCCAGCGTCGAGCGGCGAAATTCGAGCCATGTCATTGTTGTGCGCAAGGTCATCTTCGGAATCCTTGGGTCGTTAAGTTTCAGTAATGTGGATTTTGCCGGTCAACCTAGCCGGAAATTCCTTTTCCGATTCTTAACCAACCGTCAGATTAAACCCGATCGCCTCCGAACGCTACCGCGCGTTGGGTTTTCGACGCTCGGAGCTACCGGCGGCCACGGGAGGCTGCATTTCTCCCTCCCAGCAAGGCCTGATCTTGCGAAGTGATCGCTCCTCCCCGCCGGATTGCCCCGAGACCTTGCCGTCCCCTGCCCGCACGTCGCCTTAAACTTGCTCCGTTGGCGGCTTCGTCTATTCCGACGGAGGAGCCCTGCAAAATGGAAATGCGGGTTAAAATACCAAGAACACCGCATGGGAAAGCCCTGATCCTTACGCGTGCGGGGCTGAGTCGGGGCAAACCTTTCTCGACGCGTACGAGCTGAGTCACAAGGGGGTAAGATGGCAGAAGAAAACCGTTTCAAGCAAAGATATAAATCAGGCGACACTCCCTGGGATATTGGCAAACCCGACTTCAACCTGATTCAGACCGTTACTGCGGCGCCGATAGAACCGTGTAAGGCATTTGAGATTGGATGCGGAACTGGGGATAACGCCATATGGCTTTCGCAACAAAACTTCCATGTGGTGGGAATCGATGCTTCGGAGATCGCAATTGAAAAGGCTAAAGAGAAAGCGCTGAGGGCCAATGCTAAATGTACCTTTCTGGTGAGCGATATCCTCAGCAGACGCATCGAAGGGGCACCATTTGGTTTTGCGTTCGATAGAGGGTGCTTTCATACGCTAGGTTCGGACAAAGAACGGAGAAGGTTTGCTAAAAACGTCCGTGACCACTTGGTGGAAAACGGCCTGTGGCTAAGTCTTCTTGGCAACGCTGATGAACAGCGCGATGGCCCTGGCCCCCCACAGCGGACTGCTGGAGATATCGTGAATGCTGTTGAGCCGTACTTTGAAATCCTCTCCCTCGTTTCAGGCTCTCTCGGATCCAACCGCCCCAATCCGCCGAGAGCCTGGGTTTGCCTTATGCGGAAAAGGCGTTAGTCGATAATGGTTCCTCCAGGAATAGCGCCGCGTCGCTGATGATTTTGTCGTTGCGTCAGACTGCTGCAGCCTCGTAATT
>Ga0326727_10003749_pt1 | contig 47777 bp, 48 predicted proteins | sample MB2enrmetagenome_FD_207643 | JGI IMG/M metagenome (GOLD analysis project Ga0326727, IMG submission 207643) | Lab enriched peat soil microbial communities from McLean, Ithaca, NY, United States - MB29MY | ecosystem: Environmental > Terrestrial > Soil > Wetlands > Peat | place: USA: New York... | reverse complement strand
TCAACGGCCTTCTGAAAGTATGGGGGAAGCAAAGACTCGCGGATACGATTGGAGAGTGTGGAGCGGTCCTCATCCACAATGGCGATAGCAGCGTTGCGCACCTGGAGCCCGGTGTCCTGGGCTGGCACAATGATCATTATGGAAAAGGAGTAGACAAGCAGAATCAGCAGCACGTAATCATACCGGAGGCTGATCAGTTCCTTCAGCCCGAGGCGGTATGTATGGCGGATGCTGCGCCACACGGCTATGCAACCTGTCTTTTAATCAAGAACGGAGAAACCAGGGTGGGCACCCCATTCATACCGGGAGGGATCGTGCAGTTTGACGGGAGATCCGCAAAGCCTATAGCATTCATAAATGTACCTATATAATTATATCAATGAGAAGCGCAAGGATAATGACCAAGTGGTAACTTGTAAATGACTCATTTATTTATTAATACCCTGAGAGGCGTGATTCTGTAATCGTTATCGTAGAAAATTAAAAGGCGGGCCATTCCTGAGGCTGCCTTTATCATTTCAGATTCTGGGACCGTAAAATATTGCCTGCTTCTTTAGAGCCAAGCTTAGCGGCAGATTTAAAATCCTCGATCGCCTGCTTTCTGCCAAGCTTTTTGTACGCCAATCCTCGATTAAAATATGCCTCCGCCAAATATGGATTGATCTGTATCGCCTTATCGTAATCTCGTATGGCACGTTCAAAGTTGCCAAGATTATCATAGACGATACCTCGGCCAATATACGCGGCCGTATAGATTGGAATGATTTGAATGGCCTGATCATAATCTCTAATGGCCAAATCAGAGTAGCGAAGGCTTGAATAGGAGTGGCCACGCTTGTAATAGGCTTCTGCATTTGCGGGGTTGATCCGGGCCGCCATATCAAAATCCCCGATGGCTCGCTTGAAGTCACCCAGTTTCTCATATGCGTCGCCCCGGTTGTTATAAACCTCCGCGTCCCCGGGATCTATGGCAATGGCCTTGCTGTAGCTCGCAATGGCTTGCCTGTAGTCACCCATGGCATTATAAGCGTTCCCCTGGTTATTGTAGGCGCCGGTATCGTGGGGGTTGATTTGGATCGCTGCGGCGAAATCTACAGCAGCGCGCTTATAGTCGCCAAGCAGCATGTACGCAGTCCCCCGGTTGTTATAGGCTTCTGAATTCAGGGAAAATAGCGATATGGCCTTATCATAACTCGCAATAGCTTCCCCGTAATTGCCCAGGGCACTAAAGGCATTACCCCGATTATTATAAGCGTCCGTATAATCCGGAAAAAGGTTTACAGCCCTGTCATAATCCCGAATGGCCTGATGATACTCGCCGCTGCTATAATACACGGCGCCACGGTGGTTATAGGCCTCCGAAAATTTCCGGTAGGAGCCGATGGCAGTATCGTACGCGGAGATGGCATCTTTGCTATTGCCGGAATTTTGCGATGCGAACCCCCTTTCAAAGTAATCGATAGCTTTCAGAACCCTAATGGTTTCATCGTACGCGTCCTGTTGCCTCGCTTTATTTTCTCCGGTTGTCATTTGCAATACTTTGTACCATCGCCGGTTTTCGACCAGCTGCTGTCTCGAAAGACTGCTTATTCTTTCCAGATCCGTCTTTTCTAAAGCGTTCCGCTGAAGTATCTCCATGGATTCGACCATGCCGTTCGATTCTATACTGACCTCTGCCCCCATATGATACGAAAGGCCATCCCATCGCTCATCCGTGATCTTCATCTTCACAATGCACGCTGTCAGGGCCATGATCTGATCCCGGCCAAGGTGGAACTTTTGTATTTCCGGCACACCGGCCAGATAAGATCCCAACCGCTCGAGCAGTTTCATCTTCACTTCCCTGCGGGCCACCACCTGAATCGAGTCCCGTCTATCTTCTTGACGAGCCTTACATAAGTATGTTTCGATGAAGGTCCGTGCGTCCCCGCGTGCCGGAGAAGAAACAAGCACTATCAAGAAGGTCATGTGTAGGATCATTAACCTTTTCATTTTTTGGGATGGCCTAAAAAATGCATGGTACCATCAAGGTTACGCTCAGCACTGCTGTTATGCCCCCCCCAATCTCAGAGGATAAATGGGCTCTTATAGGACATTATGATGACACTCTTTCGGATATAAAGACAATGTTTTTGTCCCCAATGCCAAATATTTTTAAATCTTAGATTGAATCGAGGTGTTGGACATGGAAAAATTGAATTTGTTCATTCAAGTTCTTTTTTTAAGATGGGCGTGCTCCTCCTTGCTACAGCAGCCCTCGCGATGTGGTTTTATTCCATTGAAATGAATCGTTTCAGCTATCACGCCGTTGATTACGCAAATTGCAAAATTACCGTTTTCGACAGCAAAAAAAGAATCGTCTATGCACTGATAAGCAGGGATATCGTGGACGACCATATACTGAACACGACCCCTGGCAAGATGATATGGAGTAAAATACCTGTCGACGGAATCGCCAAGGATGTATGGATGCAGTGGAAGTGATATGATTGTCGAAGATCTCGAAAACCAGGATGCCCGGGAGATGGCATTTTGCACGATGAACTTCCTCAGTTTTTGCTGTTTCATGATGTCAAGCCCTTTGAATTCGATACCTCTCCTTCTCAATCTCCCCGAGTCATTTCCTGTTTTCGTATGCGAATATCCGATACGGTAACGAAGTCTCATCGTTCGAGATAAGGCGTATCGCCTGAGATCAGGCTGATTTCGCCCGATTCCTTCAGGTCTTGTTGCACACCGTAGCAGATAAACGCGCAGCCTCTGTCACTGATGTCCAATATCCTGAACCTTTTGCTTTTTTTACCCTGTGGATTGTAAGGATTGACCTGGATGAAGGCCCGCCCAAGGGTGTGATAGCGCGGATCCTTTCTTTGCGTGGAAAATCTTCTCAGCATTTCCCGGCCAGTCCTTCTGTTTGTCAGATCATTTCATGGTACATCATAAAAGGTCAGACGGGAAATATCAATACAGGGTTCCGGATGGAATGTGCGTTCCGGCACCGAAACGATAATTGCCCTATTCCTTATTTCCTCCGTGACGACGGTGGTCATTGCACCGCCACTGAAATCGGTCGACCGTGAAAAAGAAATAACTGTTGACAAACAGGACGTGAAAGGGCCATGGAATGAAGAAAGGATCACAACAGTCTGGTCCCGGCAAGTAGATCATCGGTCCCGAAGATCTTTTGTGGGTCCAAATCTGGAAGGAAGTCAACCAGTGATCATCGCCCGATGGTTCTACTGGTCCCATTCACGTTTAGCCTCCTCTAATACGGGGCCATTGGATCACGCAATGGGAAAGGACAGCTGCCATGCGGAAGAGGTTGGTCTCTGAATTTATGCTGCTTGCTCTCATGTTGGTTGCCCATCAGGCAATGGCTCAAACCCGGGAAATGAACCTGCATCAAGCGGCAAGAATTGGCGACATCGCCAGGGTCCGTCAGCTGTTAGAACGGGGAGCAAACGCCAATCTCCGTGATCAGCAGCGCAACACACCGCTTCATGTTGCCGTCTATCACGGGAATATTGCGATCGCAGCGCTCCTGATTCATGATGGGGCAAATGTTAACGCATCCAACCATTACCATGAAACCCCCCTATTTTATGCCGCAGCCCAGGGACAGAGGGCGGCGGCCGAGCTCCTGCTGCAAAAAGGAGCGGATGTCAATGCCAGGGATACGTCGCAGAGCACGCCGCTGTTTTATGCCGCCGTGCAAGGGAGGATGGAGGTAGTGCAGCTGCTGCTCCAGAGGGGGGCCGATGCCAATGCCAGGAACCGCAACAGCGAAACCCCGCTGGATTGGGCGAAATCTCATGGCAAGACCGACGTCGCAGTGCTGCTGATGCAGCAGGGGACAAACGTCCATGGCGCTGAAGACGTTACTGTGCAAAGCACGGCGTCAAAGACGGCGTTGCCTCATGAAGCCGGTCCCGCCGGGCAAATTCTCAAAGATCCCAGCACAGGGGTGATCTTTGTTTTGATCCAGGGGGGCTGCTTCCAGATGGGCTCGAATGACGGTGGTAAGGATGAAAGGCCTGTCCACACCGTCTGCGTGCGAGACTTTTACATGGGGAAATACGAGGTCACGCAGGGACAGTGGAAGAGCATCATGGGACAGAACCCCTCAAGGTTCATAAAATGCGGCGATTCCTGCCCCGTGGAAAATGTATCCTGGAACGATACCCAGGAATTCATCCGGCGCTTGAATGCAAAGACAGGATCAGCAAAATACCGGCTACCCACGGAGGCGGAGTGGGAATACGCCGCCAAGGCGGGATCGGGAAGTGAACGATACGGGGAGATCGGCCAGATCGCCTGGTATGACAACAACTCCCGCCAGCAAACTCATGAGGTTGGCCAGAAAAGACCGAATGCCTGGGGCTTATACGATATGCTGGGCAACGTCTGGGAGTGGGTTCAGGACTGGTATGGCGAATACCCGCCCGGTCTACTCAAAGATCCCACGGGGCCATCCAGTGGGCTGTACCGTGTTGTCCGAGGCGGCTCATGGCACAGCAGTGCCGGGGACATTCGCTCCTCTTTGCGCATCAGCCGTCTTCCCAGCGGCAGGTACTTCGCCATGGGATTTCGCCTGGCCCGTACAAACTAAATCCACCTTCTCAAGGCCCGTTGTTCATGGAACCTGCAGGGAGATGACCGAATCCCCTTTTTGTGGCTTGCTTCCTGGCTCGTGTCTAAACTTCAGCCACGGCGAAAAAGGTCAACCAGCAGGGCGATCTTTCAAACAGCCTTCCCTTTAATGTCTATGATCGTGATCTCCGGGGGGGCAAGAAACCGCACCGGCGGACCCCATGTTCCAGTTCCCCTGCTCACATGCAGGATGGATCCGCCCGGCAGGTAAAAAGTCCCGGCATGATAATGAAAAAACAGGCGCGTGACGATACTAAAGGGGAAGATCTGGCCCTTATGGGTGTGCCCGGACAAGTGCAGGTCAAACAGACCCAAGGCATCTCGATCGACATCAGGCTGATGCTTCAGCAGGATCTTGAAACGTTCAGCAGGCTGCCTCTCCAGCAGTTTTCGGACCGAGATATACGGAGACAGTCCCATGCGTTCACCGGTCGGGTCGTCTATCCCGGTAATGGAGAGATGCCGGCCGGCCGGCACCGATTCTCCCCGCAGTACCGTGAAGCCGGACGCCTTCATGAAAGCCAGGGAGGGATCCAGCCCTGCGTAAAATTCATGATTGCCGGTGACGGCAAACTTGCCCAGAGGCGGTTGGATGGTTTTCAGAAGGTCGATGGCTCCCCGCAAGCTGTCTATCTGCCCGTCAACGAGATCACCGCTCGCAATCAGGATGTCCGGGCGTGCCTGCCGGACGGCTTCGAGGATTCGTTCAAGCCGCTCGCCCCGGACGATCATGCCGACATGAACGTCGGAGATCTGGACGACCCGGATCGGCGGCACGTCCCCGCGCAATTTTCCCGTTTCAATTGAAAGGGTATCGTAGTGAATATCGCGGGCCGCGAAAAAACCATACACGTTGACCATTACCGAAACAATCAGCGGGCCTATAAAGGCATAAAGTGCCGGAACCCGCGGGCGCGATGCGGCAAGGTTCATCATCGCCGTTGCAGGGGGAATGAGGACATTCCATAGATCCACCAAAATGGATGCAACAAAGAAGATGAACAGGAACCCCAGCCACAGGTAGCCGATCCAGGAGAGCAGGCATGCCGGGCCTTCCCATCCGGCGCGCTCCGCAAGTCGCACGGCAATCGGCGCCATTAAGACGAAGACAAGAAAAGCGACCAGCACGATCCGCAAACCCGGAACCGGCTGGAACACCTCGATGACCTTTGCGTAGAAGTAAACGTGCAACCCGCCATAGAGCCCAAAAAAAATCAGGAGGAAAATAATCATGCCAATCATAGGCCGCTTTTGTTCCCCCAGACCATGGAGGAGAAGAGCGGATAGATTTTCATCATCTTCTGCCTGACCACTCCTCGCAGAGATTCGTATTCTTCATCCGTCAAGGATGGAATAACCTGGATATCGCGTCCTTCCGCATCCAGATCAAAGCCGGTATTTTCTTGGACACCCGCAAGCGTGGCACCTGGCAGAAGCGATTCGAGAACGAGCCGCCTTCGGGCGTTATCGAAGGCCATGACGCACATGGGTGTTACGACATGGCTCAACCCCCCGCGGCGCCATGGCAGAGCCCCGCCTTCATCGAAGGCAGAGGCATTGACAAAATCCACCCGCGGCGTAAACAGGCGGCTGGTATGGGTCATGGTAAACAGGATGGTACGGCCGCCTACCGCGTACATGGTGTTCGAGCCCGCTCCTCCGGGGAGCCTTAGCTTCGGTCGGTGATAGTCACCGATCACGGACAGGTTGATCCTACCCTGCCAGTCGATCTGGATTCCGGAAAGAAAAAAAACATCGATCTTGCCCTGTTGGGCCAATCCGAAAAATTCGTGCAGCCCTTCTGATACACGGTTGTCAGGATCACCGTAGATCAGGGGAAGCAAATCGGGTGCGTGTGTCGCCTTCGCAAGCAGGCAGCCGCCGGCCGGGACAGGCGACAGCGTTCCCGTGGCAGCCGTTTCGTGATTCTTCAGGAGACGGGAGATGGCCACCATCATCCATTCAAATGCATGCAGTGTTTTGTCCATCGGTATGCTCGCACCTACGACGGTTTTTCCATATCGACCAGCCGGAGATATGCCTCATGGTCCGCCGGACCGAAGATATATGTGTCTAGGTACTTCCGGAAGGATGCCTCACCGCTTGATGCCACCGTGTAGGCCATCAGGTGTGCCACATCGGCGTCATAGCGGCCCGGACAGGCGGTGGGATGGGCACCTCGGGCCGCGGGAACGACCGCATCCACGTGAATCGGCGCGATATAGATCTCGTCCCGCCCGGGAAGCACATCGTCCGGATCCACGATTTCTTCCACGACAGCAACCGTTTTAATGGCCGCCATGGCCAGCAGCCTGTCGCTTCTTAATCCCAGGACGGTGACAGCGCCGAAGGGGCTCCCCTTCAACCCGTGAATCACGGCCACATCGGGACGAACAGGGGGAACGACGATATAATCGTTCCCTGAATAAGGATCACGGACTTTTTTTAAATCCGGGCGCACCTTCTCATAGTCCGAGCCGATCATGCCCAGAATGGGAATGAACGGGAGGTTGTGGACTCCAGCCTGGAGTCCCAGGAGCAGGGAAGGTCAGGATGTCTCCATAAGCTTCAATTCGCCCCGTTCGGCCTTCCTGCGGAAATTAAGCGCCAGACCTAGCTCATCCATGACGATCTGTGGAAACTGGACCGTGCTGATACAACCGGAGCCGATGAGGAGATCCGCCACATAGCCGCCGGTAAGCACGGGTGTGAGTGTGAGATCACGCACTCCGCTGCGGATGATTTCCCGGACCACCGGCATGGGATTCATGGCCATGCCCGCCCCCACACCAAGGTGCATGCCGTCCTGAACCCACTGGGCTGCCTCGGCAGCCGTCATGATTTTATCCTGCATGGATATCCTCCCCCGGTTTGCCTCCTGGGAAACGGTGCAGGTTGTGCAGAACTTCTGCAATCAATCCGTCCGCACTCGTTTGGGCCCCCTGGATTCAAGGCCTGCGTCTTCCATCATCCGCTGCCTATGACCGGTAAAAAAGCACACGCAAGGGCGAATGGATCTTCGGTCATTGATGATCAACATGGCCGCAGCGGCCTGGGAGCCGCCCTGCATTGACATCGTTGAACTTCAGACGGGAAGACACTGAAGCAGGCTGAATTTTTCACACCTCGGGCATCAATTCTGCATCCCGCTTGACAAAGCGCGTCACCCGGAGCACCTCTTCCACCGTGGTTGCCCCCGCCAGCACCTTTTGGGCCCCATCTGCAACCAGTGGCGTCATGCCGCGACGGACCGCCTCTTCGCAGATGAGATTGGCATCCGACGTCTTCAGGATGAGACGCTTGAGTGGCTCGTCCATGACTATAATTTCGAAGATGGCTGTCCGCCCGCGGTAGCCTGTATTCATGCAAAACGGGCATCCCTTGCGCATATACAAGGTATGCTGTGAAAGAAGATCTTTCTCGATTCCAATATTCGCGAGTGATTCATCGTCCGGAGTCTGGGGAACCTTGCACTTGGAGCAGAGAACCCTGACAAGGCGTTGTGCAACAATGGCGATAATCGACGATGTCACAAGAAACGGTTCAATGCCCATGTCTATCAAGCGTGTAACGGCACTGGCAGCATCATTCGTGTGGAGCGTCGAGAAAACGAGGTGTCCCGTGAGAGATGACTGGATGGCGATTTCGGCGGTCTCCGTATCACGTATCTCGCCCACGAGAATGACGTCGGGATCCTGCCGGACGATGGAACGCAATCCATTGGCGAAGGTTAGGTCTATCTTCGGGTTCACCTGAATTTGCCCGATGCCCTCTATCTGATACTCGATGGGATCTTCAATGGTGATGATGTTGATTTCTGGCTGGTTGATGCTGGACAATGCGGCATACAGGGTTGTCGTTTTGCCGCTTCCTGTCGGGCCTGTGACCAGAACAATCCCGTAGGGTGATTTGATCAGCTTCTCAAAAAGCTTCCCCGATTTGCCGGTCATCCCCAGATCGGACAATTGCAGGATGGCTGCCGTCTTGTCGAGAAGCCTCAGGACCACCCTTTCACCGAATGCTGTCGGGATAATAGATACCCGGATATCTACGCTGCGGTCCGCAATCCTGATCTCGATCCGTCCATCCTGGGGGAGGCGCTTCTCCGCGATGTTGAGGTTCGCCATAACCTTGACCCGGGAAATAAGGGGAGACTGGACCTTGCGGGGCAGGCTCAACGTATCGTAGAGGATCCCATCTATCCTGTATCGCACTTTTACAAAACCCTGGTAGGGCTCAATGTGAATATCACTGGCCCTGTCTTTGATGGCCCCGGAAAGCAGCAGGTTGACAAGCTTAATGATCGGCGCATCGCTCGTTTCATCGAGCAGGTCCCCTTTCTCTTCAATCTCCGAGATCAGATCACTGGTGGATTCCCCATTCATTTCCTCGAAGAATTCCTTGGCCGTGCTCCGGCTCATGTCATAGGCCATGTTGATCGCCGACTGAATTGCCTCATGCGTGGAAAGGACAATCCGACAGTCCGTGTAGCCCAGGATGCGGCACAGGTCATCTGCGGCTTGAAAATGAAAGGGATCATTCAACGCAATGAAGTTCCCCTCGGGGGTTTCAAGGGGAACCATTTTGTACTTCTTGAGGTATTGGATGGATAGTTTTTCAGTAAATCCTGGATTGACATGGTCTGCTTGCAGCTCCGGCCAAAAAGGGAGATTGAAATGGCGCGCGATGCCGCTGAGCAGATCGATCTCCGGAAGGGCCTTTTTCTGCAGGAGAAGATCGACAATTCCCTCCCCATTGTCGGGGTAGACCCGCCGAACCTCATCCAGGATGGCTCTCGAAACACCTGCGCGGAGAAGATGTTCATCAAGGGTAGGCATCGAAGACTTCATGAACTACTGCCCATTTTTTTCCTCAACACCGGTTCAAAACTCTTTGACCGGCTCGATATTTTTCTCCCGCATCCGGATGATACCCTCTTCGATCTCCCCGATCTCGCCCTTCTTCTTGCCATAAATGGCCTGTGCATCCTTCTGGGTCCGGACAATATGGGGGGTGATGAAAATAAAGAGGTTGGTTTTGTCCCGCGTTGATGACACGGATTTAAAGAGCCATCCGAGCAGGGGGATGCTCGACAGCAACGGGACCTTGTATTGGGACAGGTTCGTACTGTCTCCGATCAGCCCTCCAATAACGACGGTCTCGTTGTCCTTCACGACCACCGTCGTCTTGGCCGCCCGCTTCAAGGTGGACGGCAAACCCGTCGTAGATTCCGAGGCGATGATGCTGGTTGTCTGCTCGTTGAGCTTCAGGCGGACGAAATTATCCTCGCTAATATGGGGCACGATGTTCAAAGTAATTCCCACATCCTTGTATTCATAATTGTTGTAATCAATGCCCGTCTGGCTTTTTTCCTGCCTTGTCAGGTACGGAACATTCTGCCCCACGTTGATTTCCGCCTCTTCGTTGTCCAGTGTGAGCAGCTGGGGCGTCGAGAGGACCGAGATATCCGAATCATTCTGGTAGGTGCTGAGCACCGCGCCGATGTTGGGCAGCAAGACGCCCGCAATCGAAATCCCGGCACCTAAGATCCCCACGGAGAAACCGCCAGGGAAATTCACGGTGCTGCCTGTTGTCCCTGTTGTTGTTGCGGTGCCGATCGTCGTTTCAGGAATGATATTATACCCACCGCCCGCCCCCAGACCACCCGATCCTATAATGGCGGCCGACTGCCCCGTATCGAATCCGCTGATGGCACCGGTGGACTGCATGCCGCGCCATTCAACGCCAAGATTGAAGTTTTTGCTTACACTGACCTCCATGATCAACCCCTCGATGTACACCATGGGCCTGGGCACATCGAGCTTTTTGACCACTTCCTCAAGGAGCTGATAGTCGCCCCTGTCTGCCGTGATGATCAGGGTGTTGGTGGGTTTATCCGCCACGACCTGGACGTCCTTGGACAGGACGGGCATCTTCTTTGAGCCGGTCTCCTTGACATCCTTGGGAAGGCTCATGAGAACTTTCGCCAGATCCTCGGCAACGGCATTCTGAAGGCGATAGACATGAAGGTTGGCCCCGGTCTTCGAAACTTCCTTGTCCATGAGCGATATGAGCTGCTTGACGCGGACTGTGTCATCCTCCGTAGCCACGACGATTACCGCATTATTACGTTCGTCCGAAATACACCGGATGGGAGCGATTCCCTTGAGCTGCTGAAAAACGCCGTTGATTGATTCCGTCACGTCGTGGGCCGCTGCATACTGGATCGGCACATATGCGACTTGCTCGCCGACACCCTGCACATCGAGGGCATCTACAATCTCCTGAAGCCTCTTGATATTCGATTGGACATCCGTCACGACAATCAGGCCTGCCGGCGCGTAAGACTGGATCGTACTGTTCTTTGAAATCAGGGGTTCGAGAACCTTCCTGACCTCCTCGGTATTGGCGTATACCAGGGAAATAATCTGTGTGATGATCTTGTCTTCGGATTGAAGGCCCTCCCTGTCCACCCGTGTTTCAACGCTTTTTTCTTTGGCCTGCAGTGCCGGGACGATCTTAATGATGTCCCCAGATGGGACGGTGGCGAAACCATTGACGTCGAGGACGGATAGGAAGACCTTGTACACCTCGTCCACACGGATCTTCTTGGGCGAGATGACCGTGACCTTGCCCTTGACTTTCTCATCAATGACAAAGTTTTTCCCGGTCAGTTCGCTGATGAATTTGATAAAGACGCCGATATCGACATTATCGAAGTCGATCGTCACGTATTGCCCTTGCCGTTGCGGCTTGCTGGCCTCACGGTCCGGGGTCTCCTTGAGCTCCGGAACAACGGCAGTTTTTTGCTCCTGCGCGGATATTGCGGGTGTCTGGATCGCAGGTCGGGTTTGTCCGGCGATCGCCGGAACTTCCGTCACTTTAGATGGCGCTGATGACGGCGGTACTTCCTGGCCCTTCGGCTGCGTGGAAACGCCTTTTTCCTGTACCGGCATTGTTCCGGGTGCCGAAGCATTCCCCGCACCGGATGTCGGGGCGTTCCCGGCCGCCCCCTCCGTAGACCCCGCCGTTTCCACGCCCTCATTGTCACCAGAAATTCTGAGCGCCCATGAGGATTCCAAGATCACCCCCAATGCGGTTATCAAAACGATTATGATAAGTATCGAGCGTTTCAAGATTATTGCTTCTCCACAGACTTGCTCTTATCAACCGCCGGCGACACAATCTGCCCTTTAGCAGAACCGGATTTGCCTTCCCCTGTGTTTCCTGCCTCTAAACCAACCAGCTTGCGGAACTCTTCCAGCTGGCCCAGGCTTTCCAGATCTCCATCCTTCCGGGCCCACGCCCTGACATTGGCGTTGACCGATATGGCCTGCCTCAAGTATTGCAAACTGCGCAACGCATCCCCGCGCTTCGCAAAAACGCAGGCAAGATTGTAGTAAGGATCCGCACTGCCGTCTTTTGTTTTGGTGGCCTCGCTGAAGAGACGGACGGCCTGATCCTCGTCTCCATATCTCAAATAGATCACCCCAAGGTTATTCAGGGCACGCGCATGCGTGGGGGACGCCTTGAGGACTAGGCGGTACATATCCTCCGCATCATCAAGCCGGCCTTGTTTTTGTAACATCAGGGCCTTTTGAAATAGAGCGGCTGCGTCTACCCTTTGTTTTTTTTCTTCCCGCTCTTTCTGAACAGGTTTCTTGACCGGAACATTGGTTGAGCGACTAACCGGAACCGGCTCTTTAACAGTGACGGCCTCCACAGGCTTAGACGGAACCGGCGGAAGGGCAGTCCTTTGGGGTGCCTTGGGGATCACATGCTGCGGTGGCTTGCTAAAATTCATCACCGTGAGCCCCGCCGCTATCCCTGACACCAGGATAAACGCGGATACCAAAACAACCTTCGTCCGCCGGATTTTTCCCCCTGTATTGATGTCCGTATTATATAGCCCAGACTCCGTCGCAATGCAATTGCCATATGCGGTATATCGACTGTCTTTCTCTTTTTGAGCCTTCTTGAGGGCGTTGTGGATGTAGCTCATGAATTCGCCTAAGACACCTTTTTCCCTGGCTTTTTTAAGGGTTCGTCCCGTATTAGTCAAGCTTTAAAACAGCGCTCTTCGGTACCATGGCGTCCTGTTGCCGCTGCTGTCAGCATAGAAAGGTTTCCCAAGATCCTTGACTGCCTCCCGGACGATCCGGGTGGAAATAGTGAGGCTTTCTTCGGTGTAGGCAATCAATGAGGCCCTGTCGCAGATTGCATTGATTCTCCTGGGAATCCCCTGGGAGTGGCGGTAAATGAGCCGGTATGCCCCCGGGGAGAACTGCAGTTTGTCTCCCGATCCAGCGACGGCCAAACGGTGCTGGATATAAAGGTGCACCTCTTCATGTTGCAACGGAGAGAGGTGGTAACGGACGGTAATCCTTTCATTAAGTTGCCTCAGGGCCGGCAGGGCGAGCATCCCGTGAAGTTCGGGCTGGCCGACGAGGATGATCTGGATCAGCTTCTCGGTTTCCGTTTCCAAGTTGGAAAGCATCCGTATCTGCTCCAGAACTCCGTGGGAAAGATTCTGGGCTTCGTCAATCAGGAGGATGGCATTGCGACCGGCAGAAAAATTCTCCAGAAGAAATGTGTTCAGAAGATCAATATACCGTTTTTTCGATCTCCTCACCCCCTTCATCGGGATGCCGAATTCCTGGTTCACGGTCTCAAGCAGTTCCAGGTCGGAAATGAATGAGTTGAAAATCAGGGCACTGGCAACGGCTTGACCGAGAGAGGACAGAAGGGACCTGCAAATGGTTGTCTTGCCTATGCCGATCTCACCTGTGATCACGATGAAGCCCTTTTTTTCCAGGATACCATATATCAGATGATTCAGGGCCTCGCTGTGGTGGGAACTGCTGTAAAGGTATTTGGGGTCCGGTGAGAGATTGAAGGGATTCTCCCTCAGCCCGAAAAATGCTTCGTACATGTCGCTGTACCCATTTTTAATTAAAAGTATACTGTATTGCTTGTGATTGATCCTGCCGCTTGATGCGCAGTGTCATTTGATTCGCCGATTTTAGAATGTTATAAAACTCGATCATGTCTTCAGCAGCCTGGATCTTCCGGTCGTTGACACCCTGGAGGATATCCCCATCCTGCAGGCCGATTCTCTGATAAATGCTCCCCGGGCGTATATTACTGACGATAAATCCATCTGCATATCCCTGATTAAAGTAGGGGCGAATTTGTGCCTGGGTGAGCATTGTTCCCATGTCTTTGAGGTTCCTGGATATCTCGTTGCGGCTCACGTTGACGGTGCCAAGAGTCGCCTGTGCGGGCATGACACCGCCGCCTGATGAGGGCAAAATGGATGTCTCGGTCGTTTCGGGAATTTTCAGAACCATATCACGATCCCGACTCCTGAGAACGACGGAAGCCCGCTTGATCTGAACGAGGCGGGCATCACCCACGCGGTCGCCAATCCGGTAAAGCACTTGTTTCTTCTTGTCTTTCTCCTCAATAATGGCAAAGGCATACCGATTATCCCCAGCGACGGTGCCCCTGAGTTCAATCTGTCCCATCGCCTCTGCGGTACTGCCGGCCGCTCCCAGCCCCCCCGGACCGGCTGCCGCCTTGTCTGTTGACCTGAAGAGATTCCTGTCCAGGACAACCCGGTAGGCGTCAAAACCCTGAACATTCGTTGGTACGGTGCCAGCCGCGTGTGCAGGCGCCGCAATATGGAACATGGTGCGGATCAAGGCCAAGCTCAAACAATGGTACAAAAGCCCCACCCCCTGATACACCAGGATCGTGATCAGCAGCACCATCGCGACGACCTTTGCCGGTACCTTGCCAAGGAAACCAGCAATGATTTTAGATCCGGGTATGTGACGCATTATCAATCCATTTACAAAAATGCGACCGTGGGGTTCCCCAGCGTGCCAGTTATGCCCAGGTTGATTCTTTTTCCTCCCAGACCGGGAAGCTCCAGCCCGCAAGTTATATTAAGCCTGCTCTGTTTCAAATCCTGGGGGGCCAGGTACACATCGCCTTTCAGGGTGCACTGGACCTTCTGGCCGTTGAGTCTCAGGCGATTAATTTTCAACACACCGGCCTTCAGGGCCATTTGGACTTCCACCCTGGAGAAGTCCAGTTTGTCAAAGCCAAAAATCGATTCCCGCAGGGGATATGTTCCATTGAGGATTGTCAATTCAATATTCCCGTCTCCCGAAGCCAACCCCCCCGCATCACCCGTGTACACAAGCACTGCTTTCAGCCGACCGGTGATCGCGCGCTGGATCTCGGTCTTCAGATCCCCCCATCGCTCCAACTGAATCCCATCTGCCTGACAATGAAGGCTGTAAGATCCCCGTCGGGCAGCTGCCTGCTGAAATGATGCCTTCCCGGATATCTCCCCTCCGTAAAGATCGGCATGAAACAGCACGGAAGTCTGTCCCCGCAAGAAGCCCAGCCATGCCGGCCTTATCTTGAGGACCTCCGCCTTGATGCCCATACCACCCTGCTCGCGTGGCGTGATCACCACATCGACCAGCTTCAGCCCCGGGGGGAAAGCCGGACCTGTCTTCCCGATGTACAATTCGAGGTCCGGGTAGGTTGCCGAGAAACGATCAACGAGGTATTGCCTAACGGCATCACCCGGAAACCGCAGGTACAAGATGACGACAAACACCGCGGCGCCAAACAGGACGTAGCCGATAATCTTTTTTGGAAGCTTACCTTTCATGTCAGCGGCCCTCGACTCTGGCCTGCAGGTAGGTGACCACCTGGAGCTGGGCATTCAGGTATTCGGGACTTTCCTTCATTTTCTCAATGGATATCTTGGGGATCCAGATACAGTCCTGCTGTGACTCTGCAACATGCAGAAACTGGGTTAATTGCTTCAGGGTTATCTTCTCAAGCTTCATCTCCACAGAGCTTTCTTCCAGCCCGCCTATCGCCACGGATTTTGCCGGATTCATATACCTGATATTAGACCTTAAACCTGTCTCCCCGGCTTTCCCCTCCAGATAGGAAAACAGGCTGAAGTTGGCAGACCGCTGTGCGGCTACCCGTCGCACATCCTCGGAGCGTTGCTTCAGTCGGCCGTATTCAGGGCCGAGTACAGACATTTCCTTGAGGATCTTCTCCTGCGAAGTGATGGCCCTTCGCATCCTGCTGTGCGCCTCCATAGCGGGCGTTACGGCAAACTGGAACAGCAGGGCCCCTATGACGAAGATCGCGGCGGCTGTTACCATCATTTTTTGCCTGGCCGGCAAAGAATTCCAGAGCTGCTTCATTTCAAGTTGATCCTCATGCTGAAGATAACCTTACCTCCCTCCTTTAAGGCGTTGGAACTGCCAACGGCAACCGTCTTGAAATACTTGGATTTCGAAAGTTCACTTTTGATCTGTTCCACGGCATTGAAGTCCTCTGCCTCCCCTTTGATGACCGCGGTTCCGCCGTTGTAATCGAAGGACGTCATCAGAAAATCGGTACTCGGCGGCGTGAGACTGCTGATTTCCCGAAGCGTATCCAGAGCAGTAGTCCTTGACTGGTCAACGCCCGTGCCGAGCGAAATTTTTCGCGCTTCATCAATCTTGGCATGCATCTGCTGGACGGGATCCACAATCCTTGTCACCTCAGGGGCATAAGCCCGAAAAACGGCTTTGACCTGGCTTTTTAAGGCTTCCAGGCGCAGGGCGTCATAACGGTAATCCAGCCATACATTGATTCCACCCAAAGCCAGAATCAATGCCGCCAACATGGCGGCCGTTCGTATTTGTTTTCTGCTAAAGCTTAAATCAGCCTGACCCGTAATTTCCCGGCGGCCGAAGTTGAACCCGCCCAGCGAGGAACGCATGGCCAGTGCCAGCGCCCTCGTCATCAGGAAGGGATTCCAGTCATGCATTGCCCCGGCATCAACCTCAATCCCGGCCACGGCAAACAGATTAAGGGGTTCAACGGTCATATTCAACGACTGGGACAAGCGATCACAAAGGGACGCATCCAAGGCGCCCTGTCCCGTCAAGTAAATTTTCCACGGTTGAATCGCGACAAGACCCTGCCAATCAAGGTACGCGAAGGTACGGTTCAAGTCGGACAGAAAACGCGGGAAGTCGTCGGATGGTCCACTGATCCCGGAATCGGCGCGTGTTTCGGAATCGGCACCACAGCCAAAAGCAAAGCACCGGACGTGCAAAATTTTCTTCGATGAAAACCAGACGGCGACCGTCTTCCGCTCTCCCACGTCGATAACCACACCAGCGTCGGACGGGGAACAGCGAGCAGCGAGCACAGCGGCCACCGGAACGGTTTCAATATCGAGCACAGCAACAGCCTGCCCATTCCCGGCGAGCATTCCGAGCCTCTCCCTGACGAGTTCCCTGGATACAACGGCCGCGAAGATTTCAGCCTTGTCTCTGGCATGGACCACCTTGAAATCGATGATGCCGTCCTCGATCGGTGTTTGCAGCATCGGCTCCAGAGCATAGGGAAGGGCCTGACGGATCTTTTTCTCATCGGTAAAAGGAAGGGTGAGATTGCGGAAGGATACATCTTCTGCAGAGATGGCCGAGATGCAGGTCGCCTGACGGAACGCTTTATTTTCAAAGATTCTTCGGATCGCTTCTCCCAAGCCGCCCGCTTCGGAGATATCGATGCCGGCTGCCGCTTTCACCCGTTCTTTCCCTCGAAGATCCAGGGTTACCAGAACGGCCCGAACAGAGCGTGCATCGATGTCAAGACCCGTGACATTGAAGAACATTATTCCCCTTTCCAGGACAACAGGTTGATTTCATTGGCTCCCGCTACCCGCTTGACCACACCCTGGACGGTCTCGGTCATATCACCGATGCGACTTGTGCAGTTTATTTTAAAAACATTGCTTTGAGTGGTGATCCATTGGGCATTGAGATGGACATTTTCCGCGCCCGGTATCCTCTGGTACCATGTCGGGTCAGAGAGGTCCAATCCCTTGGTCCGGCGATAGTCATCAAGGCGATCCACCACTTCCGGACTCATATCATCAGACAGGGCCCGCAGCACAATCTTCGGCGCAGTGTTAATGTTAATCTTGCCTTCTCCGTAAAGGCTCAGACAATCAATAAGCCCAGGTCTTGAATCTGTACCATAATACAGTTCGGGGGTCACGCCTTTTATCAGCAGAATCTGGTCCAAGGTGTCCAGTCTTCCGTTTTGAAAGAGATTTAAACCGGCCAGGGATTCACTTCCCACCATCTGGCCCGGGCTGAACGAATCTTGTACAGACTTCAAAATTTGAACAATCTGCTCGTCGGGGAGGCCGAACTCGGGCAGACTGAGCAGGCGGATCAGAATGTTCTCGTTCTCCGGATTGATGCCCTTGGGACCGACAAGAATGGAAAGGGGGATCTTCCCCGATTCGTCTTGGATGCTCAGCTGGTACGAGCTGCCGTCAAACAGGTCCTCCGATTCCTTTGAAATGTTGGCCGTATCTGACCAATCCTGCGTCAGGCTGTCATAATTATTGTGGTGGTCGAGCAGCAAGGCCTCCCCTTTATAGAACCCGGATTTCGCCACATACAGGAGTCGAACGTGGTCCGCCAGGTTCGCCGCTTCGTAGATTTCGACACGGGAAGACCGGTTGAACTGCAAGGTCAATGCGACGATGATGCTCGTCACAAGAATAGAGAGGATCAGGGCCACGCCTCTTTTATTGCCGGGCTTAAGTTCCACTGTTCACCTGACTGACCGGGAGGTAGATGCTGGTGGTGAATGTATAGGGATGATCAGGATTGTCAGGCCTGACCAGCCCCAGCACAATGTCAATGCGCGAAGGGACGGATCCTTTCTGCACACCGCTTGGTGCGGTGGAATCCCATTCCTGGTATACGTTGCCATTGCTGTCATAAAACTTGTAGTCAAGGGTCTTGATGCCCTTGCAGAGGATCAATCCTCCCGTTTTGACGGTTTCATCTCCCTGCAAGAGCGTCGTTGATAGATTCTCAAGACCCAACGGAACGTCGGTTCGCCACAACGTGTATTCCGATGACGACTCGGAACTCTCCAAAATCGTGTAGCTGATTGAGGTGCCCGCGGGCGCTACTCCCTGCGCCCCGAAATCCAGGTGTGCAGCAGAAAGAAACTTGATGGACAGGAATGGATCCGCAGATTCCGGGGAATGCCTGGCGGAAAATACAAAAGCACCCCCGATGGGTACCATGGCACTGAAATCCCTGATCATCCGATCCGTGACAACCCGGGCCATACGATAGGCAACCCCGTCGGAATCTGCAGCCCTGATGACGCGGAGTGTTCCGGTATAGGCTCCGTAAATCGTCGTTATGACGATGCCGAGGATCAGGATGGCGATAAGGATTTCAATTAAGGTGAACCCTCTTTTATGCAAGGCCATGCGGATCATGAAACCATATCATCTCGGGACCATTCTGTAGAGAATGACCCGATAGGTGTTGTTCGTTCCCATCGGTTCATCGGTAATGGTCAGAACCACCTTCTTCATGTATCGTCCTCCTGAATCCGCAATCTCGACCTTCCAATGCCAGCCTGGAAAATACTCTCCAAAATCCCCATCACTGGAAATCATGTTGGCCGGCGTCTGAGATTCTATCTCTACCATTTTGCCCTGGGCAAGGAGTGAAGCGGTGGTGATAAAACGCGCGTTGGTGGACATGGCGATACTTTGGGACTGGGACTGATAGGCAGCAACCAGGACGATTGCCAGAATAGACATGGCAATCATGACCTCAAGAAGGGTAAAGCCGGACTGCGTGTCGCAGGACCCCGACGACGAACCGCTCATGGACCTTTCGGGTGTGTGATGCGGGCAGTTGGGCGGCTGATCACGCACCGGCCAGGGTTGTCTCATTAAAATCCTGATACCGCTCATAGACCTCTATCATGCTCAAAAAAGGTTGCAGGACAAGGGTATAGTGGCGATCCCCTTCAATCAGATGGATGACGGTAGGCTGGACGTACCCTAATCTTGAAAATAATATCGTGACCTCACCCTCCACCTTCCGGTCCTGACCGGGTTGCTGGATGTCTTCAATTTGGACACCCGTGGGCAACTCCACGGCATCCTTCTTCTGTGCATCTCTCTTTTCCGGGGTCATGTCCTGGCTGTAGGTCCAGTACTTCCCGTTGGTAATGTCAAAAACTAGGATGTTATCGGCCAAGCCCCGGATGGCTTCGACCCGGCGCTCGTTGGCGATACCGGTGATTCGGCGTACCGCGGATTGGAGATTGTCCTGAAGGATCACCTCGCGGACCCGCGGCACCGACAGAAAGACCATCAGGCAGACCAGGACAACGACGATGACCAGTTCAATGAGGGTGTATCCCTTGTTATTCACTTTCCCAGCTATTGATGTCTTTATTTTCCCCCTCGCCTCCGGGCTGTCCGTCGGCCCCCAGAGAGCTCAGGTCATAATCACCGTGCACGCCAGGCGACACATATACGAAATCATTGCCCCATGGGTCTTTGGGAACTTTCCCCTTTTCGAGATACCCGCCCTGCCGCCAGTTTTTGGCCGGTGTGCCGACACTGGGCGGCTCCACAAGGGCCTGCAACCCTCACTCCGTTGCGGGATAAGCCCCGCTGTCAAGCTTGTAAAGCATCAAGGCCGTTTCTATGCTTTCTATCTGCAGCCGGGCCGCAGATGCAATCAGTGAATCAACTGGTTCATCTCAAAAATCGGCAGCAGGATTGATACCACAATAAATCCGACAATGAGTCCCATGAACAGGATCATGGCGGGCTCCAGCAGGGATGTCATCGTCATGATATCCGCCTCAGCCTCTTTTTCATAAGAATCGGCAATGCGGTACAACATCGGTTCAATGCTGCCGCTCTGCTCCCCGACAGAGATCATCTCGATGACCACCGGGGGAAACCATCCGCTGCGGGACAGCGGCCTGGAGAGACTCTGTCCCTCCTCCACCTCTTTTCCAGCCTTTTCGATTTCATCGGCAATCAGCCGGTTATTGACGACATGCTTCACAATGTCCATGGCGGCAAGCAGGGGCACGCCACTCTGAAGGAGTGTACCGAGCGTCCTGCTGAAGCGGGCTATGGCGATTTTGAGGTTCACGCGGCCGAAAAGCGGTGCGCGAAGTTTCAGGCGGTCCCATGCATACCCGCCCCTGCCTGTCCTGCGGATGGTGTAACGCAGCCCGATCACGGCAAGAACGGATATCAGGAGGATGATCCACCAGAACGATTGGAGGAAGGAGCTGACGGCAATCAGCACAATGGTTATAGGCGGGAGGGTCTGGTGCATCTCCGAGAAGATTTTCGTGATGTTCGGCACGATGAATGTCAGCAAAAATATCAGGACAATGCTACCGATGAAAAACATGAAGATCGGGTAAGCAACGGCGGCACGGATTTTTGTGCGCAGGGCCTGCTGGGACTCGCTGAAATCGGAAAGACGCTCGAGCACCAGATCCAGGGTTCCGGAAGCCTCTCCGGCCCTCACCATGTTGACGTAGAAAGGCGGAAATATCTGGGGAAACCGGGACAGGCTCGCCGTAAAGCTGCTTCCTTCGTTGACTTCGTCGCGGATTCGAGACAGGGCAACCTTCAGTTGCGGATTGTGGGTTTGATTCATAAGCACAGCTATCGCCGGAACCAGCGGCAACCCGGCATTGAGAAGCGTGGCAAGCTGCCGGGTCATCGTCGCCACCTCAGACATCCTCACCTTTTTGGTGAGGGACATGGAAAAACCGACACGGCTATCCGACTGGTCTTCGCGTGAGAGGACCTCCCGAATATCCACCGGGTAGACATCCATCTCGCGAAGTTTCTGTCTCGCGGCCGTGGAACTGGCTGCGTCAACGATGCCCTTTTGCTTGTGACCTTCTCCATCCAGGGCAGTGTACTCGTACATCGGCATGGAATATTACCCGTCAGAATCAGCAGTTTTTTCGTGTTTTAAATATGTTACGCTTATTTCTATCACAATGGCAATCGAATTTCAACAATGGGGGGGGGATGGCGATGTTCTGGCATGTGGCCGGTCGACCTAGCGAGCAGAGCCGACCGAGCAACGTCCGGCTCGAATTGCTTCAATCAGTTCCCGGTCACTATGGATATCCCGCTCAAAAATGGTGACCCATTTCCCGAGCTCGTCAATACGGTGCGCATCACTGCCGGCAACACCCACCAGACCAAGTTTGCGGGAAACATCCAAGGCCATGTTGTTCTCTGCGTCGTTGAGCTTGCCGTTTCTGATCTCTATTGCATCCACATACTGAAAGACTTTCCTTTTCATGGCATGATCCGCCGTGACCTGCAGCTGGCCCACTCCGAAAACCTTAAAACCCCGCAGGGGATGTGCCGCAATCATCAGCCCGCCTGATTTTTCCACCTCCCCGCGCAGTTCGGCGATAGGGATCACCTCGGAAGCGGGGACATCGTACCCGAAAACCAGGATATCGCCCTGATCGGTTGTAATCTCATTGCCCTTAAAAATCCTGACACCATGACCGCCGCTCAATTCGCTCACATCTTCGTCTGTCCAGATTGCATGGTGCTCCGTTAAACATAATCCATCCAGACCGATTTTCCGGGCCTCGGCAACGAGTTGTCGGGGGTCTATCAGGCTGCATGGTGATCGTGGCGATGTATGAACGTGAAGGTCAATAATCATGGTTTGCCGATGGTCACCATCACCGGGCGGCCCTCCTTCTCAGGATGGTCTTCGAGCCATTGGGCGGATGCCACGGCGAGGTCAGCGGACGGGTCTTTCTGCAACAGGGCTGCACAGTCCCTGGCCATTCTTGCCTGGTCTAGGCAGCGGCCGCATTCGTTGATAATTTCAGCAAAGTGCTCGCATCCTTTTTGCCCGATGTTTTTCATGATTCCGGACATCCATTCTATCCCCCGCAGTTTCATCCCGACCGCATTCTGAAGCACGGCGACGGCCTTCGGGCAGACGGGGGTCGTATAACGCTTCATCCATCCCTGAATGGCCAGGATGGTCCCATCCGCAATCCTGACATCCATGGTGACCCCCATGGCATAAATGTGATCCTCCTGGGTTCCGTGAAACCTTATGGTTGCATCGTCTGGAAACTCCGCGCTGATGAGCTGGCTTCGGCTGAAAGTAATCATGGCCATGTCTCCCTCACGCACGGAGGCCCATGACGATCGGGCTGTCATCGGCAAACGCCACGCAGCTGCGCAGCAGCCTTGGATTGGACTTAAGCATGAACCTGGCCATTTCCATCTGCTCATCCAAGGGGAGGTCCTTCAGCCCTTCCCCCATGTGGATGGCGGGCAAGGTAAAATGCAGGATGACCGCATTGCAGCATTCCAGGACCCCTTCCGTGAGATCGACATTGCCTGCCGCTCCCCCCAGGAGACCCCGTACGATTTTTCGCAGGCCGGGACCGACATGAACACCGATGATCTTCTTGACGGCATCCCCTGCATCGATTCCCCCCCGATGAATGCCGCGATGGACGCGGGCATCCGCAGCGATAATTTCCAGATCGGGCAGACGCACGGATATGGTCATCTCCATGTTCAGGAGGTCGTCGGACAGCCGCCAGTATACAACAAGCTCATCCGGAGCCACCGGTTCAACCTCCACAACCTTGTTCCTCATAAATGCGACCGTCATATCAGTCCTGTTCCTTCTTCAGCGCCTTTTGCTGCTGAAGCCGTTTCAGCTCCACCCAGAGCTGGCGGACCTGCCGGCGTGTTTCCTCGATGGTGCCGGAGTTGTCAATGATATAGTCTGCATACCCCTTTTTCTCCTCGATGGTCATCTGGGAACGCACCATGTTCGCAGCCCCTTGCTCATCGATTCCTTCCCTTTCGCGAAGACGTTCGACCTGATCATGCTCGGAGATATAGACGACGAGGATTTTGTCGAACATGAAATTCATATTGGATTCGATAAGCAGTGGAACCACAACCTGGATAATGGCATTGGGATTCTCGACGCTGTGGCGCAGCACCTGCTCAATATAAGCCTCGCCGATACGCGGATGGGTGAAGCTTTCCAGCTTTTTCCTTTGCTCCATGTCTGCAAAAATGATTTCCGAGAGCCGCTTGCGATTGATCGTTCCATCTTCATTGAGCACCTGCCTTCCGAAAAAGGATACGATCTCATGGTAGGCGGGCTTACCCGATTCCACGACCGCGCGGGCCAGAACGTCAAAATCAATAACCGGAGCACCCAGCTCCTCCAGCATGGCCGAGACCGCGGACTTGCCGGTGGCAACACCTCCGGTAACACCGAGCAGGAGTATGGTGCTTTTGCCCCTGGTGAGTTCCAGCATCCCGGCAGAGGCATAGGCTCCCGGCATGGCCGGAGCTATGTCCATCTGGACCCCGGCATAGCTCACGGGATACCGGATACCCCTGCGATAGAGCGCCTCCATGCCCTTCACGGCTGTATCGATCACCCCGGCAGGCAGGGCCATCACCAGTTCATCGTCCTGGGTATGGCCATAACGCCGCTCCCCGTAACAGGGAATGGTCAAGGACGGCTTCCCGCTGAGGTAGCAGCGTGCGATAGCATCCGCACACGACGATTCGCCGACGCAGAAGAATTCCATGACCTCGTAATGTTCAAACTGCAGGGCATTGATCAGCAGCATCATCTGGGCCGGGTTTGCGTAAATCAGGATCATGTTGGGGTCGAACGGATTGTAGACGGCCGGTCCGAGAACAACCGCCTCATACTTCCCGTAGGGTATGCGTGGGATAGAGTGCTCATATTGCTCCCCATCCCGCTTGGTTTTCGACCAGATGATGCAACGAAAGGTCCCGTCCCGCATGTATTCCGGCATTCCTGTCAGTCCGATGATGGACGTGCAGACCGGGGCCATGAGGTCGGTGGCATCGGCTCCAACGGTCCAGTCAAAGTTTCGGACCATATTCAGGAGCTGGCACAAGGTGGATCTATGGCCGAGTCTGCGCAGGAAGGGGATGCTCCCCATCTCTTCTTTCCTCTCCAGAAGTTTGAAAGCCACCGGGAATGTTCTGAGTCTCATCAGCTGCTCCAGCCTTCGGATTGGCTTTTCCCAGTCATAAGATGTATTCATGCTGCCTGCCCCTATACGTCTCGAACGACAATCTGATGATCTATCTAACAGATTCCGTCCCGCTTTGCCAGAGCCGTCAGAAGAAGTGGTTCCACGCTACCTTCCATTCGACATTCCAATAGCCGTATGTCCTGCTCTCGGATAGATCTGTCCGGATGGCGTTATTGCGGCTGATCGTTATCCCCTGCAAGCATTCAATATTGGCGGTATGATGGGTATCGCCCAGCACAAAATCAAGCCAGCGCATGCGGAAGTTCATTTTCCAGTTATCTGTGATCTTCTTCAACAAGCCCGCGGATCCTCCCAGGCCGGCAGCATAGTTTTCATCATACCGGCCGGATCCATCCAGCTCTGTCTCTCCAAAGATGTACGCTGTCCCCAGGTGTGGAACCTTGTACGCAAAACCGCCTCCCGGACTAACTTGAAATACCAGGGATCCGTTTTATCCCTGAAACCCTCTCGGTAGAGTCCCGTATTGACGCGCCAGGAAATGGGGCTGAAAAATTTGTCCATCGGGGAGATCGATACGATATCGCATAACCAAGGTTATTGTGCTCCTCTGCGGTGAGACGGTCTTCCAGGATGACTACCTTGGGCGCTGCACAAGAAGACAGCAGCAACACAGACACTGCCATTCATAGATTCAGCGATAAACCAGGAGGTAGCTTGAACCTGACCTCTCCCATATGTCCTGAAATTTTTCATAACGAATGGTTTGCGACGCCTCCGTTCATGCCACATCGTCCGCATCTTTTTTATCATACAAGTTGCTGTTGCATCCGTGCCCCCGCCTGTCTCCTGTTGGTTCAATCTTCGCACCACGAAGCCGATCATGGTCCTGCGCTTCGCACCGGTTACCTGAAGCATGCCTTCCCCGAAGCCCACTGCCAGCAGTTTCTTTTTTTGGGGGGGGGGCATCGTGTTCCCAAAACTTTCAAGATTTTAAATAATAATTCCGCTGGATCATAGGAAGGCCAGCTGATAAACATTGACGGTGAAAAACAATTTCGATTATAAAAGCCTCACCAACCTATCTGTAGAGGAGATTCCCATGACCGATAACCAAGACCACAATCAGCTGTCTCGGTCCATGGCCGAGCTTGATGAAGGCTCTGTGGACCGCATGATAGGCCGGTTGCTCCTTGATGGCGTCGCCCCCCTGGAAATCATTCATGACCTTACAGCCGGCATGGAAGATGTGAGCCGGCTCTACCAAGAGGAAGAGTACGCCCTCGGTGAGCTGATCTATGCCGGCGTCATATTTAAAAACGCCATGAACCGGATCAGGCCTTGCCTGAAAAATGAAAACGCTGAATCACGCGGGATTGTGGTCATGGGTACCGTAAAGGGTGACATTCATGACCTGGGGAAGAACATTGTCATCATGCTCCTCGAATGCCACGGCTTCGGCGTGATTGATCTTGGTGTCGATGTCCCGAGGGAGCGATTTGTGAATGCCATCCAGCAATCCGGGGCAAAACTCCTGGGGATGAGTGCCTTGCTCACAACAGCGCTTCCCGAAATGCAGGAAGTCATTCGTGCCTTGGATCATGCCGGTCTTCGCGACCAGGTTCGCATCATGATCGGAGGGGCAACGGCCAGCGGCAAGTTCGGCAAAGAAATCGGTGCAGATTTCTATGGAAGGGATGCCGTGGAGGGCGTCAACATTGCAAAGCATCTGTATCATGTGGAGGGCGTATCATGACATCATCTGAAAGGCTGGATGCCGTTATATCGGGCACCGTACCAGATCGTGTGCCCCTGGCTCCCCTGCTGGACCACTGGGCGGCAATTCACTCCGGCATTAGCGTTTATGACCTCATGACCGATCCCGACAAGCGAATCCGGGCCATTTTGAAGACTGCCTCGGACTTTAAGTGGGACATGACCTTTCTTGCCGATACGGCCAATGAAACCTTGCTGCGCATAGGGGTTGCCGCACGCCTGAAGATGCCGGGAGTGGACCTGCCGGCAAATTGCGCTCACCAATTTGAAGAGACCGGATTCATGCAGGTTTCGGATTACGCGCTGCTAGAAACACAGGGAGTCGTTCCTTTCTTCCTTGCCATCGTCGGACGGATCTATCCCGAGATGACCATGGAGCGGGCGCTCGCGGATCTTGCCCGGGTAACGGAAGAAATTAAGGAGCATGGTAGGTTGCTCCGGCAGTCCGGGATCGAACCGGCGGTGGGCTTTGTCATTCCCGGGTGCTCCTTCGAATATTTCTCTCTAGCAAGGGGGATCTCGGAGGGGCTTCTGGATTTACGGCGCCATCCTGAGACGATGCGAAAGGCAGGTAAGCGCTACTGCGCGGATATGCTTGCCATGGCTATCAGCGCCATCGTACAAAACGGCATCCAAAGGGTGTTTGTCGGCCTGAGCCGCTCTTCACCCGTGTTTGTGTCGACCAAGCACTTTGAGACGATCATCCTGCCTGAGATTGAATATATCGTGAATGGGTTCGTCAACGCCGGCATCACGCCTGTCTTGCACTGCGACACGGATTGGACAAAATTCCTGCCCTATTTTCAAAAATTTCCGGCCGGGAAGTGCATTCTGGAGTTGGATGGATTTACCGATATCAAGGCGGCGAAGGAAATCCTGGGAAAGCGAATGGCCATTATGGGGGACGTACCAAGCACCCTGACGGCAAATGGGACCAAGGACGAAGTGCTTGACTACTGCAGAAATCTCATCAAGACCGTCGGCGTCGGAGGGGGATTTATCTTGAGCACCGGCTGTTCGATTCCCGTGAATGCAAAAGAGGAAAATATCCTTGCGTTGACCGAGGCGGTCGAGGAGTGGGGCTGGTATCAATGATAGAAAGGGCAATCCACATATGGGTATCATGACCAAAGCAAAAGGCGATAAAGTCCATACCAGAAGCATCGAAATCAACACCTATGAGTATGATGATCGGCATCTGGTGGTTGAAGGATGCCTCATGGACAGGCGGACGGGTGACTACTTCCTGATTTCAGGCGAAAAGAGACCGCCGGGTGTGGTCCATCACATGGTCATCCGCATGCTGGTCGATATATCCACGTTGACCATCGAGGATATCGAGGCAGAAATGCCGACCGTGCCGCATGAGGAATGCCTGGAAACCCTCGAAAGCTTGGCCCCGGTGAAAGGGATGAGAATCGCCTCCGGGTTTACGCTGAAGGTCAAGGAGCTGATCGGAGGCATCAAGGGCTGTTCTCATCTCCAGGCGCTTCTGATCGCCATGGCCCCGGCGGCTATTCAGGGATTCGGAGCATACCAGTCCCAAAGGCCTTCCGGCTATGGATCCAACCTGCCGCTGATCATCCAGTTTCTCATCAACACCTGCTGGCCATGGCGCGAGGATGGCCCCCTGGTCAGGCTGCATCTTTACAAAAATTAGGGTTCTGACTTTTCCCTTTTCCCTTTTGATGAGATTGTGCTAAATAAAGATATAGTTTGCTTCCCTGTATTGGCGTACCCACGTTCATTAAATCTTCACACTTCACAATAAGCGTCCAGTCGTTGACATTCAACAAGCCACCTAACTCAACAAAGGAGGGAACGTTATGAAAACAGAAAAAAAGAAAGGGCCAGCCGGTGCAAGTCTGTACACCATCATTGAATTGGTCGGAACAAGCAAGACCTCCTGGGAGGATGCGGTGAAGAATGCCGTGCAGGCCGCCTCTAAGTCATTGGAAGATCTCAGGATAGCAGAAATTGTCAAGCTCGACGTCAGCATTGAAAACGGCAAGATAACCGCCTATAGGGCACGCCTCAACGTTTCATTCCGATACCATGCCGGCTTATGATGTCGTGGCGGCAGGATCAGTGAGGCTAGAGAACAGAACCATTTCTTTCTTCTGAAGGGAGAAGCATCAGACACCGGCATGGGCTTCTCCCTTTTGTTTTTGGCCGTGATGTCCATGAACACCCTCGTCATTTAGCAGACATCTCGGGACCTTATCCGCTTGACACCGCAGGTATCCTCTTTTATACTCCCCTGCCCGTAAGAACGCATCTCCATATCGGTGAACGAGGATTGAACCCCCGATGCTGAATTTTCTGCCCAAAAAGATGATATTGATCATCGCTTCGCTGCTTCTGGTCACGAATGTGCTCTTCTGGTGCCTGTTTCTTTTTGTATTTGCGCTGCTTAAGCTAATGATCCCGTTCAAAAAAATCCGGTCTATTTTAGACCGGACCCTCACCGTCATTGCGGAGAGCTGGATTGCCTGCAACAGTGGCTGGATGCGTCTGACACAAAGAACCCATTGGGATGTGGAAGGCCTGGAAAGGCTGAACTACAAGGGATGGTACGTCATCAACTGCAACCATCAGAGCGCTGCAGATATCTTCGTATTGCAGCATCTCTTGAACTACAAGATCCCCTTTTTGAAGTTTTTCATCAAGGGGGAACTGTTTTATGTTCCCATCATGGGCCTGGCATGGTGGGCTTTGGACTTCCCTTACATGAAGCGGCACAGCAGGGAACATCTTGCAAGGCACCCCGAGAAGCGCAAAAAGGATCTCGAAACAGCCCGGAAAGCTTGCGAAAAATATAAACGCATTCCGACCAGCGTCATGAATTTCTCAGAAGGAACACGTTTTTCCAAGCCCAAGCACGACAGGCAGCAATCGCCATACACGCATCTGCTGAAGCCAAAGGCCGGCGCTATGGCACTGGCGATCAATACCTTGGGAGACAGGATCCATTCCCTGCTCGATATCACCATCGTCTACCCGGATGGCGAGCCGACTTTCTGGGAATTCCTCAGCGGTCGGGTCAAGCGCGTGATCGTCCGCGCACGGCAGTTGCCGGTCCCTGAACACTTCATGGACGGCGATTATGAAAACGATCCGCAGTTTCGTGCACTCATGCAGCAATGGCTTCATCACCTGTGGCTCGAAAAGGACCGGCAGATCGGCCTGCTGATGGCCCAGGCAAATCCCGCATGACACAACAATTGAAGGGGCAATGATGACGGTCAACAGCTTCAAATTCATGTCAAAGACCCTGGCTGACTCCTTGAAGGTCTGGCCCTACGTGGATACCAGCGGTGAAGAGATCCCCTGGACATCCTTGAAAAAGCCGGTGCGGGACTGCCGCATCGCCATGGTATCTTCCGGCGGCTTCTATCATCGCAGCGACATACCGTTCGACCTGGAAAGAGAGCGCAGGGAACCGCTTTGGGGCGATCCCTCGTACCGTGAGATACGGCGGGGCATCACGCAGGCGGATATCCGGGCCGCCCATTTGCACTATGAGAATGCCCACGCCATGCAGGATTTCAACTGCATGTTCCCCCTTGCCATGCTGGAGGAACTATACCGTGACGGGACCATCGGGGGTATTACGGAATTTCACCTTTCCTTCATGGGCTACCAGCCGAAGCCGGGAACGTTCATCAGGGAAGTTGCCCCAAAGATGGCAGAACGTCTGATGGAATGGGGAGCCGACCTGGTGCTCCTTTCATCGGGCTGACCCCTCTGCAACCAGTCCGTCGGGCTGGCTCAACGCATTATCGAGCAAAAGGGCATGGCCAGCGTATCCTTGACGCAAATGCCCTATGTCACGCAAAAAATAGGTGTGCCGCGTGCCGTGGCCGTCGAGTTCCCGTTCGGCATGATCTGGGGCCTCCCCAACGACCGGATCATGCACCGCACGATTCTGATGCACCTGCTCGATGCCGCGGAAAATATCAAGCGGCCGGGCACGATTGTTGAGCTTCCCTACACCTGGCCGGAAGACCTGACGGAAAAGCGCGACTGGTTTCCCAAAGAACCGCCACCATGGCTAACCAGCAAGGAAAAAATCCAGCAGATGCTCGATTTTATCCAGAGCGGCAATCCGCTCGAATAGATCGCACGTTTTTATCAGACGGGATCACACATAGAAGCATGCAGCATGATATTCTCATCGTCGGCGGCGGGCCTGCCGGCATATCCACTGCCCTTCATATCGCGCAGTTTGCACCCGAACTGGTGTCGCGGGTACTGGTGATCGAAAAGTGCAGTTATCCCAGGCCCAAATTATGTGCAGGCGGTCTGGTCGTGGATGCAGAAATGATGCTCAGGCATTTGGGGCTCGATACGGCGGAGGTCCCGCACACAGACGCCGATCTGGTTCATTTTGAATTTGACGGCAAGGGGCTGTCCTTTGGTGTTGAAGACAGCCACCCCCTCCGCATGATCCGCCGCGAAGAATTCGATGCATGGCTGGCGGCAAAGGCCCGTGAAAGGGGGATCAGCATTGCCGAAGGCCTCACCGTAAAAAAGGTCTCACGAGGAACGACAGGCGTGCACATAGAAACCGATCAGGGTGACATGCATGCCGCAGTTGTGGTGGGTGCAGATGGCTCAAACGGAATCGTCCGCCGGTGCATCTTTCCGAAAATGTCGCCATTAACGGCACGCGTGATCGAAGTAATCGTTCAACCTCATGACTGGAGCGGACACCGCCCCCGCGATGCCTATTTTGACTTCCTGACGATATCGGCCGGCACGGGCGGCTATATCTGGGACTTTCCCACACAGGTGGGCGGTAAACCGATGCGCTGCTGGGGCATCTGCGAATGCTCCCTGCGACCACACGGGCCACGAGCTTCGATAAAAGATATGCTGGAGAGGGAAATGGCTCATCATGGCTATGATCTCGGCGCATATGAGCTTCAGAGCCACCCCATACGCCTGTTCAGTCCTTTCAGCAGCTTTGCCGTGCCGCATGTTATTCTTGCCGGTGACGCGGCAGGCACGGACCCCGTATTCGGCGAAGGCATAAGCATTGCGTTGGGTTATGGGCATATCGCGGCAAAGGCCATCCGGGACGCTTTCAAGACCCAGAATTTTCAGTTCGGAGATTACCGGCGCCGCATTCTGTTCAGTCCGATGGGCCGGGCTCTCCTTGCCCGGAAAGTCATTTCTTACATTCTGTATTTTCCTTCCCGGTCCTGGAACCAAAAGCTCATATGGCAGCGTCTAAAAACCATCACCAGCCTGGTTGGAACATCGCTTGTCCTGAATTGGTCGAAGCGCATGAAATGATTTAGATAAATCCCAAAGCTTCCCATCGCCGTGCGAAGGTGACACTTTCGGCTTGACATTTTGTACAAAGTCTTTAAAATAAGGCCGGTTTTCGTTGAGTTGTTTGGTTAGGAAAAAGGGGGAGGGAAAAGCCATGGATCGGCTTGTTCCCTTTTTTTTTCACAGCGCAATAGGAGCATATGAACGAACAGCTTAATCAATCTGTCGCACTGGTCGAAATTGCGTCAAGGATTAATCGCCGGTATGTGAAGCGGACGATTAAGGCGCAGAAAGATTTCGGCAATCGTGTCCATAAAGCCTTCCTGGAGGAGGACGCAAAACCCCTTTATTTCCCCCTAGATGCATGGCAGGACTGGCTCAGCTATCACACCGATTTTGTCCAGCGTTCCATCCTTTTTTGGGACACGCTGCGAAAACGCGGCAACAACTGGATGGAACATGAAAAGGACGGGAAACCTCCCGTGCTCGCTTACGATTACGAAGTGATTGCAGACGGACGCAATCTCAAGCGACCGGTGAACTATGCCCTGCTCAGGATCATTCCACCTGACCATGCGTCCGTAGATGATGCGAAGAGGCCATTCGTGATTGTTGATCCGAGGGCCGGCCACGGCCCCGGCATCGGAGGATTCAAGGAGGATTCCGAGGTCGGCGTCGCTTTTCGGCGCGGCAATCCCGTCTATTTCATATCCTTCTATCCGCTGCCTGTTGCTGGCCAGACGCTCCCGGACATCATAGCCGCCGAAATCCATTTTCTCAGGATTGTCACCGACAGGCACCCGGAAAGCCCCAAACCCGTGGTCATCGGAAATTGCCAGGGCGGGTGGGCCGTCATGATGCTGGCCGCTGCCGCGCCGGATCTGACCGGAGCCCTGGTCATTAACGGCGCCCCGATGTCGTACTGGGGCGATGGATACGGGAAAAACTCCATGCGTTACGCCGGTGGACTGCTGGGCGGCTCCTGGCTGTCTCTTTTGGCCAGTAATCTCGGTCACGGCATCTTCGATGGCGCGCATATCGTCTCCAATTTTGAAAAGCTCAACCCCGCCAACACGTACTGGGACAAGTATTACAACGTCTTTTACAACATCGACACTGAGGCCGATCGCTTCCTCGAATTTGAGAGATGGTGGGGCGGTTTCTACCACATGAACGAGGAAGAGATCGCCTGGATCACCGATAATCTTTTCGTCGGAAACAAGCTGGCCCAGGGGGATGTCAAGACGGTTGAAGGAGATCATTTCAATCTCAAGGCCATCCGCTGTCCCATCATTATATTCGCTTCCGAGGGAGACAACATCACGCCCCCCGGTCAGGCCTTCAACTGGGTCACCGATATTTACAGATCGACGGAGGAGGTCAAGGCCAACGGGCAGGTCATTGTAGGGCTGATGCACAAATCCATCGGGCATCTCGGGCTTTTTGTATCCGGAGAGATTGCCAGAAAAGAGCATTCAGAAATTGCAAAGTTGCTCGAATACATCAATACCTTGCGGCCCGGGTTATACAGCATGCGCATCCGCGACAAGGAAAATGCCGACGGTACGCTTGGCTATGAGATCAAGCTTCGAGAGTACCGCCTGGAGGATTTGAAACTGCTCTACGTCGACAGTCGTTCCGACGAAAAACCCTTCAAAGCCGTGAAAGCGATCTCGGAACTCAACCGCAAGGCATATGCACTGTACGGACGGCCCCTCATGCGTGCCTTTGCCGGCAAGAAGGTTGCACGCATCGGGAGAATGTTCCATCCGCTGCGCGTCCAGCGCTGGGCACTGAGCTACCTCAATCCCCTAATGTGGCCAATCGCCGCTTCCGCATCCGTCGTGAAAAAAAATCGTCTGCCGGCAAAAGAGGACAATCCGTTCCGCAATACCGAATTGATGTATGCGAAAACCATCAGCGCGTCATTAAACCTTTACCGCGACCTCAGGGATGCCTGGCAGGAAATGCTCTTCTATCAGACATACTCCCCCATGATGACACTGGGCATGGTGGAAGACAAAACGGATTACGCGTATGAAAGTCCTGTAGAGTCCCTGGATATACCACTGGTAAGAAAGGCACTGGATGCAGCCGAAAGCGGCGGTTATCCAGAGGCAGTTGCCAGAATCAGGGCCTTGATCGGACAGGGGGCCCATGAGATACCATTGTCTTTGATCGAAGTGACCAGCGGGATCGTAAAAAAGGACAAGACTCTTTCAAAAATCCCCGAAGAAGAACTGCGCCGCATCCGCTCGGAGCAGGCCATCATTGCAGATCTTGAACCGGAGCGTGCTGTCAATACCCTGCCGAAGCTCCTGTCCAGACAATCAGACCGCAAAAGAGCTCTAAAACTCCTTGCCGACGTGTCACGGAGCGCGGACCTGACGGAAAAACAGAACCAGATACTGCAAAAAATCCGCGGCGTCTTGACGAGCTGAGACGCCCCATATTTCCAAGCCTTGAACCTGCTAAGCAGACAAATATTGCATGCCCAAACTGAATCCCGTCTTTGCTGAAGTCGGCCTGACTATCGCACGGCAACCTTTCTTCAAATATCTCCCGTTTTTTGGTTTTCAGGATAATACGGGCAACAAACAGCGTGCAATACGCCCCGTAAGAGAGGCAATGGTTGATTCGGGTACAAAGGAATATGGAAAGCTTGACAGATCCTGAAACGACCGGCGTGTTCATCTCAAAATTTATAATTGATTTCTAATAGGTATGATTGTTTCCCGTTTATTCGGCTTCAGGCTGTCCGATGCACGCCAAGCTTCTTCATACGATTATTCAGGCTGGTTCGTTTCATACCAAGAACCTCAGCAGCCCCCCCGGAACCACCCACCTTCCCGCCAGTCAGCTGCAGAACTTGCCGGATATAGCGGCGCTGCACCTCATCCAATGTCGGATTGTCCGCGAAAGAATCGCCGCCCAACGCCTTCTCGCCCAGTGTAAGATCGAGCTTTAATTTTTTCCCGTTCCAAAGGAGTACTTCCCGTTCCATGATATTTTTCAATTCACGCACGTTGCCGGGCCAGTTGTAGGCAATCAGCTTGCGCTCATCTTCTTGAGTCAATGCGATGGGCTCCGCGTTGTACCTGCTGATGAAGTGATTTAGATAGTGGCGGGCCAACAGGGGGATGTCGCCTTTTCTTTGCCGAAGCGGCGGCACCGTAAAGGGGACTACGTTGAGGCGATAGTATAGGTCCTCCCTGAAGCGGCCCGACGCCACTTCCGATGCCAGATCCCGGTTTGTAGCCACAACCAAGCGAAAATCTGACATAACGGGACGGGTCCCGCCCACCCGGTAAAGTGTTTTTTCCTGGATCACGCGCAGGAGCTTAATCTGAATAGACTTCGGGATTTCACCAATTTCATCAATAAAAATAGTCCCCTGGTGTGCCAACTCCATGCGCCCGATTTTCTGATGATCTGCTCCTGTGAATGCCCCCTTCTCATGCCCGAAAAGCTCGCTCTCCACCAGGCCATCGGGAACAGCCGTCAGGTCAACAATAACAAAAGGATTGATGCGGCGAGGCCCCATATGATGAAGCCGCCAGGCCAGCAGCTCCTTTCCTACCCCCGTTTCCCCCATGATCAGAACGGAGCTATCAGTTGCCGCAATCCGGTCAGCCTGTTCCAGAATGTGGATCATGACGGGATCTTCCGTCAGAATTTCATCACCCTCCGCGCCCAGCAGCTGTCCCAACCCCGCAGTGGCTTTCTTTTCGATGCGCTGGCGGAAGGACAGGATATTTTCGATGTATTTTGTGAAGGACCGCGCGATGCGAACCAGCTGCGGTTTTTCGAAATGTTCAAAGCAATCCCGAACATACGAATTGTCGTGATAAAGAACGGCCTGAACGCGCCCCCTTATTTCCACAGGAATGCAGAGAGCCGCCTTGGCCTGGTATGGCCACAGCCCCATGTCCTCCTGGCGCACCATCTGGGGGGTATTGTCGCGATATGTCTTGAAAACCAGGTTAAGGTTGGATCGAAAACTTTCCGATTCCACGTCCGCCTGCAGCAGGTTGCAGGCCGCACGCAGCTCGGGCTTTTTATATGGCTGGGACTGGTTGAACCAGAACAAGCCTCCCCTTTCCGCTCCAAAAAAACGATTTGTTGCGGCGACGGTCCTAGCCAGAAGATCATCGAAATCCGACGTCGGCGTTAGCCCATGGATGACATCCACAAAAAGATCCAGAAAATCGCCGCGTGATTCCTGGACGGAGATTTCGCCTTTTATGGTCAGAAGATACCTTAAGTCATCGGGGAAGAATATATCGCCATATCCCGAAAATCCTCTCCAGGCTTTCTGGGCGAGTACCCTTGCCTTTTCCTTCTCGCCCTTTTTCAAACACATCCTGGACTTTTCCAGCCACGTCTTCGCCAGCTGAACAGGATCACCCGACCGGGTCAGAAAGTCTTCACTGGCCATGAGCATGTCCTCTACCGCCAGATCCTTTTCCCCTCCGGCCACTAACTCCATGGCGTTCAGGCGCAAGGCGACGCCCTTCAGATGGATATTCGGCTCATTCATGATGCGCTGGAACTCTTTTGGAAAACTCAAATGCGGAAATGGCTCGATACCCTGCCGGTATGCTTCGTAAATCATCTCCAAAATGATCGGTGAGGCATACTGCCCTACCAATCCTGAAGCGGCACCCTCCGACACGGCCTGTACGGACCATTTTTTGCCCTCTATGACGTTACCTTCAAAAAAATGATAGCAGGCAATCCCGCCTTTGGCAAAGTACCCTGCCAGGGCATTGTTGTAAGTTCTTGCCTCCTGTAAGGCGCCGGTAAGATGAAAGAAGGCCTCCTTTTTATTCTTGATCATCAACAAAACCAGTGCCAGCACCGCCCGGTACGTTGCGGCCAGTGCCGGATCGGATCGGTCTAGGGCCAAGCGCCGGTAATAGTCCAGCGTGCCGATAGCCTGATGAAAATGCCCTTGAAATGCCGCACAATAGCTGAGCCACATGGGTCCCGATGGATTCACGGCGCCCTGGAACGCCTCCCCCGACTCGTAACTCTGGGTTGCCTGGATGAAATATGATTCCGCTTCCGGAAAAATCCCCTGGATAAAATAATACAGCCCGATGAATTCTGCGGCGCGCATCAAGATATCGTCATCGCCCAACTTCTCAACCTCGTTTTTCCCTTTTTCAAAAATGCGCAGAGCCTCGAACCTACGCTCGGCAAAATAATAGAGACGTCCCAGGTGGAGATCAATCAGTGCTTGCGACCTGCGGTCACCCGTGCGCTGCGCGAGATCGGCAGCGGTCTGCAGGTACGTGGTCAGTTCGATGAAGCCCTGGCCCAAGGCGAAGGAAAGGTTTGAGAACTCCAGGGATGTGCTGATAAATAAAACCTGGGCCTCGGGAGGCAGCGCTTGCCCTGAAAGCCGGGAAAGTACCTGGTGCATACGTTCCCAGGCCGATTGCTTATCGCCCCTCTGGAGGGCATCCCTGGCCAGTTGCCCATCCACTTCCACCACCTCAAGAAGTTTATCCCACCGCATGCGTTTAATTTTCATACCTGTTTTACCCGGTTCCTTCATAAAAGGTTTCCAATGTCTCGTCAATGAAAATGACCAAATTAGGTCAGTTCGTGACGCTATTAGGACTTTGCTCGGTGGCCCATTAAAAAAATATCATTAAATTCAATATATTATTAAGTTAAATACACTGGCACACTTTATGCTGTGGTCTATATTATCCTTACAAAAAACTCGAGCTGACAGGGGGTGATCACTTAAAAAAGCCTAAAATAACAATGGCGGGGTCAGGTTGGTACATTGCATCCATTCAAAACAATTAACCTTATCTCAAGGAGGGGACCATGGCTGTCTTTAAAAATACGGAAGAGATGTATAAGGTGCTCGGCGATCTATGGAACTACATCATTTTTGAGGTAAAGCTGGGGGAAAAGTTGAAAGATTTCGATATTACGACAAAATTCGTCATAAATGATCCGCCCGGATATATCTGGATCGCCTGGAACCAAGTTCTTCTTGGTGAAGAGGCAAACAAGGATGCCACCATCACCATGGCGCTATCCGGCGACACCGTCCACAAATATTGGCTCAAACAGATTTCGCTCCCCGTCGCGCTGGCGACACAGCAAATAAAGTCAAAGGGCCCGATTCCCAAGGTCCTGAAGCTGCTCCCCTATTTGAAGCCGGTGTTCGAGGCATATCCAAGCTATTGCAAGAAATACGGCTTGCCTATCTGAGAGAGAACCGGAACCGATTGTCTTCCCTTGGATCGGAATAAGGGATTGAAGTGTTCCATCAACAGGGGGCCATCTGACTATCTTAAAGGAGATTCAAGAATGACGGCTAGTAAAGTCCCGGGACATTTTGCATACGAATTGGAGGCAAAGGCGGAAGACTTTCCCGATCTGGGAATCATCACGTTTGAAAACGATGACTATCCCGACGAAGTCGTCACCTATCGGGATATCGTCAGTAAGGGAAGAAAAATTGCGGGGGAACTGGCCAAGGCGGGCATCAGAAAAGGGGATGCCTTCGCCCTGCTCATGAGGAACCACCCGGAGTTCATCTATGCCATGTATGCTGCGTCGCTGATCGGCGCCATCTGCACACCGATCGATCCGCGGACCAAAGGGAGCCGACTGGCATTCGTCCTGAAGGATTCTCATTCCAAGGGCACAATCCTAGCCAGCGAATTCATATCAAACTTTGAGGAGACTCGATCCGCTGTTCCCAATGTGAAGGTCATCGGTGTTGCATACAAAGACGGGATGGATATACCGGTTACGAACAAGTACCCCAACCTCAATGAAATTCTCGCCAGACCGGAGGTCCCCGCTCCCGAAGCCCGCAGCGACGATGTGAATATCCCCTATCAAATTATTTACACCTCCGGAACGACCGGAGACCCCAAAGGGGTGGTGGTCAAAGGCAACCGGTTATCCGCCTTCAGCCTGTTGGCCCAGCTGGTATGGCAGTACAAGCCGGAAGATAAACTCTACACCGGGTTGTCGCTGACGCATGGAAACGCCCAAGCAGTGACCATGACGCCTTCTCTGATGCTCTCCATTCCATCCGTCATCAGCCGCAAGTTTACCAAGAGCAGGATATGGGACATTTGCCGAAAGCACGGCTGCACGACATTCTCGCTCCTGGGTGGGATGATGATGGGGATTTTCAGCGAGCCGTTGAAGAGCGATGATGCGGACAATCCCGTCCGGCTGGTCATCAGTGCGGGGACACCGTTGCCGATCTGGGAATCATTCGAGAAACGATTTAACGTCAAGATCCACGAATGGTATGCCGCCGTGGAAGGCGGTTTTGCCCACAATCCGCCGGGAGCCGGGCCGATCGGATCTTTCGGCAAACCCATCCCCGGAATTATGGAGATGAAAATTGTTCGGGACGACGACACGGAATGCGCGCCGGGCGAGCAGGGCGAGATCGTCAGCCGCATGGTGGGACAGAAGACGGAGGTGGAATACGTCGGCAAAAAGGACGCCTCCGAGGAAAAGACACGCGGGGGCTGGCTCCGCTCGGGCGACATCGGCCATACGGACAAGGACGGCTGGTTCTTCTTCGATTACCGCAGGGGCGGGGGACTCAGGAGGTCCGGTGACTTCATCCAGCCGGAACACGTGGAAGCATCCATTGCCGAGCACCCGGACGTCACGGACGTTTGCGTCTATGGGATCCCTGCCGCATCCGGCGCCCCCGGGGAGAGTGACATTGTCGCTGCACTGGTTCCGGTGCAAGGTCGAAGTATTGATCCGAAATCCATATTCCAGACCTTCAGGAAAAAACTGGAAGGGAATGCTGTTCCATCCTATATCCAGATCGTGGATGAAATTCCGAAATCGGCTTCAGAAAAAAACCTGGACCGGCTGTTGAAAGAAAATTTTAAAAAGGATGCGAGCAACGTATTCAAGGTGGAAGATTATCGGTGAAATGATTTTCTGGCAAAATTCAGAAAGGAGTCATCCCATGAAGAAATACGTAGAGGACCTCGACTTCAGAGGTGAAGAGCATATTAGTGAGTGGACCCCATGGTCGCCTCAGGATATTCGGCGCAAGAAGTGTGCACTCGAAGCAGCGCGGCTCATGATGAACTCCGCTCTTACTGCACCCTGTTCTGGGGCAGCCCCTCAGATAGAGGGGCATATTGTTTATGGCCAGGAGGAACTTGAGGCGATTGCTCGGAAGATTGAAGAGATTGCCCATAAAAATCCCAACTGGAAGGAGCCATTCCTCTATGAAGCGGTCATGGCCCGGGATTCAGACGTGATCCTTTTTATCGGCAACACCCGCTGTCATCAGACCCCTCTGGATGGTGGTTGCGGTTTGTGTGGCGGAACCCTGGACTGTGGATATTTTTACAATAAGAAGAAACACAAACTGGGACTGGTCGACAACACGGATCGTTCTTCAACCAGGATGATTGATGGTCCCCTTTGTACATCACGGGTGAACGACCTTGGCTTTGCAGTGGCAAGTGCCCTCTGGACGGCGCGCACAGTTCTGGTCGATTCACGGCCATTTGCCAGTATGGGTATCGCCGGTCAGAAGCTGGGCTACTGTCCCAACTCTGGGATGGTCGTCGGTGTACCCGTAGCTACCAAGTCCAAGAATGCATATGTGGATGTCAATGTGGATTACCATTTGATTAACATGGAACGAGCTCTTGATAATGCACGAAAGATTTACCAGACAACAAGGATCATTCGCGGTTTTGATTACCGTAAGTGGATCCCCAAACCCAAGTGATCGGAGAGGAGGATGAATCATGGGACATTTATTTGGTAAGGATTACTCCATGGACCATCTCTTGGAGGTTGCCAAGAGTATCGCCCTGGCTGTTCATAAAACACCCCAGATCACAGGGAAAACGCACATAGAAACGGAGATTATCTGGGGTGATGAATTGGATCCCATCCTCGCCGTGATGGAGCCGATGGCCTTGATGTTCCGTTTTGTCCATTGGGATTACGAAACCATCAAAACCTGTCGTGAAAGAGGAGAATCACCTGTAATTGTTGCTATCGGCGGTAAGGCGGATCGTTCTGACCTTGCCTATAATTGCGGGGCATGCGGATTCGACACCTGCAAGGAATTCAATGCATACGCCAAGGATCAGGGAAGTGGCGGCGGCCAACTTGGAGGTCCAAGCTGCAACTGGAAGTCACTGGAATATTCCATGGCAGCGGACTGGGCCTGCACTGCGGCATGGCATGCGAATGTTGAAAACCGCATCATGACATCACTCGGCATCGCCCTGAATATGCTGGGGTATATGCCGGACTGCAACAGTAAGCTGGGGCTCGTTCTCGGACCTCCCAGGGAAATGGTTTACTACAGCCGTGATGACGTACGAAAAATAATGAGCTACGAACTGGACAAGCTCGATATGATTCGTTGCATTCCCTGGCAGTTCGAAGGCTTCCCGGGCGGTGGGAACCCCATGTACAAGATCAAGGACGATTGGTGGGCACCCCCGGATTTTATGAATGTCGGTTATTCAGAGATGGCGATGGACGGCATGCAGAAGATTCTTTTTGAGATAGTGCCCGAGATCGTCGACAAGTATTCGGGAGCTGTGGCGGAGCGTTACCAGAAAGCTCAAAAAACGAAAAAGAAATAAAAAGTCTAAAGGAGGGAGTCTATGTCTTTTCTGGATCTTGATATTAATCTAACCGATGAAGACATTGCCATCAAAGAAGCAGCCCATAAGTTTGCAGCAGAGGTCATGCGCCCTGTTGCCAAAGAGCTTGATGAGATGACACCGGAAGAAGTCATTGCACCGAAGTCCCCCCTGTGGACCTTTATGAAGAAAGGATATGAATTGGGATACCATTCTTTTTTCATACCGGACACCTACGGGGGAATGGGCATCAGTGCAAAGCAGCAGCTCATCGTGTCGGAAGAGTTAAGTTGGGGCAGTTCCGGACTAACTGTGGGCATCGGCGTATGCTGCTTCCATGTCTTCCTCGGCTGCATGGTCCCCGAGGAGGATATCGTCGACAGGTTCATTGTTCCCTATTGTGAATGCAAGGATGCCAGTATCAGAGGCTGCTGGGGAATCACTGAACCCGATCACGGTTCGGATACCCTCGTGGCCGGGTATCCCAGCTTCCGCGACCCCAACATCAAGGCCAACTGCCGGGCCCGTCTGGATGGTGACGAATACGTAATCAATGGTCAGAAAGCCTCTTGGGTCTCCGGTGGCACCATTGCGACACATTGCGCCCTTTTTTGCCAGATTGATCCCTCCATGGGACATGCCGGAAGCGGTATTTTCATCGTCCCATTGGATCTTCCAGGCGTCAGCAAGGGCAAACCGTTAAATAAGATTGGTCAGCGTGACCTGAACCAGGGCGAAATTTTCTTCGATGACGTCCGTATTCCCAAGTCTTATTGTGTCGCAGATCAATACGCCTACGAATCCATGCTGGAAATTGTTCTCTCAACAACAACTGCCTTTATGGGATCGATTGGCACCGGTATTGCCAGGGCCGCTTTTGAGGAAGCCCTGATTTATGCCAAGGAGCGCGTGCAGGGCGGCAAGGTTCTGATAGACCACACCCACATCAAGATGATGCTCTTCCACATGTTGCAGAGGGTGGAGATGTCCCGCGCGATGACACGGGCTGCATATGAATATAATCAGAACACATCCAGTCCTGCTGAAGAGTATTCCATCATGGCAAAGATTGGAGGAACCGAAGCAGCCTGCGCCAACACGCATGACGCTCTCATGATCCTGGGAGGAAATGGGTTAAGCAAGGAGTATCTGGTCGAAAAGCTTTACCGTGATGCCCGGTCCACGGTCATTGAAGACGGGTCAAACCATACCTTGGCGATCGCTGCTGGCCATAAGATCATCTCGACCTATCCACGTTTGCCGTAGAAGACGAAAGAATGGGTTGCCCCCGTAATACTAGCGAAAGTGAGCCTGAAATGATCAATCAAAATACAATCTTCATTACGGGGGCAGCCTCCGGCATCGGACGCGCGACTGCCCTTCATTTTGCCGGGCAGGGCTGGTTCGTGGGGATATGCGATCTCAACGAGAAGGGACTTCACTCGCTGCAAGCGGAGATTGGTACCTGTAACTGCTCTGTCAGTGTCATGGATGTTTCAGATTCCGAAAATGTTCGGCAGGCTGTGGAATCTTTTGTCAAAGCCACTGGCGGGAGAATAGACGTCTTGTTCAACAACGCCGGAATTCTGAGGATGGGCCTTAATGAGACTATTGCCATCCACGATCAGCGTCAGATGGTTGAGGTCAATTTTATTGGTATTCTAAACTGCATTCATCATGCCCTACCATATCTGAAAAAGACTTCGAAATCGAAAATTATTAACATGGCCTCGGCCTCGGCGCTCTATGGAACCCCCGAACTTGCCGTCTACTCTGCGACCAAGCATGCTGTACGGGCTTTGACGGAGGCCCTGAACATTGAAATGGAAGCACAGGGCATTACCGTGTGCGACATCATCGCCCCCTATGTCCGTACTCCCCTGCTGGATGCACCGGTTCAAGCGTATAGCATTGACAAGCTGGGCATCCATTTGGAGCCGTCTGATGTCGCCGCCATCGTCTGGAGGGCAGCCCATAAAAACAAGGTGCACTGGATCATGACCGCTCTGTTCAAGTTTCTGGCGTTTAGTATAGGGATTGGTATGGGAATTGCCCCGTTTGCAAACCGCTCGATTACAAAGATGCTGTGCATGTCCCCGAAACGGGTACCATCACGGCGATAAACTTATCATTCTTTGGAGAAGATGATGAATGTCCTGATCACCGGCGCGGGCGGATATATCGGCAAAAAGCTGACCCAGGCACTCTGCAAGAAAAAATGGGTTGAAAAACTGCTCGGTACGGATATCCAGGATCCAGATCTGAAGCATCCCAAGTTCGCCTTTGTCAGACGTGATATCCGGAAGCCCCTGGATGATCTGCTTGAAAAGGACGGCATCGATACCATTGTCCATCTGGCCTACGTCCTGCCCCCCATCCACAACAAGAAACTCATGGAAGATATCAATATGGGCGGGACCAGAAATGTTCTTGGCGCCGCGGTAAAGTGCCAGGTCAGGCAAATCCTGTATACCAGCTCCACGACGGCTTACGGATTTTATCCCGACAATGAGATGCCCCTGACCGAGGAGAGCCCTCTGAGGGGAAACGACGATTTCACCTATTCAAAAAACAAAAAGGAAATCGAGGCCATTTTTCGGAATTTCACGGCGGAGCATCCCGAGATCACCGTCTCCATTGTCCGCCCGTGCTTTGTGGTCGGCCCCGGCTTCAACAACCCGCTGGCCTTGCATTTGCAAAAAAAGTTGGTTTTGCTGCCCAGCAATGCGCGCCCCTGGCAGTTCGTGCATGAAGACGACCTGATCGGCGTGATGGTCCTGCTGCTGGAAAGGCGAATCGGAGGGATTTACAACGTCACCGGCGAAGGAACCATGACTTTTTCGGAAATGGTGAAGGCCCTCGGTAACATCCGGATTCCCCTGCCGTGGGACGTGATGTATCCCGCCAACAACCTTGCCTGGTTTCTGAGGCTGAGGTTCATCACGGAATTTCCTTCACCCGCCATGAACATGATCGTGCATCCCTGGATCGCCAGCTCCAAGAAACTCATCCGTGAGACGGGCTACCGGTTCAAGTACGACACCAGGAGGGCCTTCAGCGACTTCGTAAAACACGTGAAAAACAGGCAGTGAATCGGAACCCGGCAATTGCTGACCATCTAGGGAGTCCCCGCCGCGACGTAGACAAAGTCACGGGCCGTATGAATATGGTCGGGGAAGAGCGTCCCATCTGACTCGCGCATTGATTCCATCGGGGATATGATAACCTGCATGATCCGTTTGCGCACCGGCCTCCCCGAGGCATTCAAGGTATAGAATCCCGCGGCATCGTGGATCACGTAATGCTTGCCCTCATATGAACCCAAATACAGCATGGCATGGCCCGGCTTGTATAGGGGGAAAGGGGTATGCACTGAGAGGGAGTCAAGCAGGCGCAGACGTTCGTCCGTGGATGCCAGTTTTGAAAAGTTGTAGGTAAGACCCAAAGATTCGAAAGCCTGATCATCGGTGTTCCTGGGAAGGATGATCCCGAAAGTCCGGTAGATATCCGAAAGGAACGCCGAGCAATCCCTTGCATTCTTCGAACCGCCCCATCCATACGGTTCACCGTGTAACAGAAAAGCCTGCCTGATGATATTCGCCCTGGTATAGGGCAGGTATCCATGGTGAACATCGGCCAGAGGGATATGCGCCCTTCCCGCAAATGAAAGTTGCCCCTCTTTGTTCATCAGCGGAAGTGCAGCGGTGACATAGTGCTCCCGGCGAAGTCCCGGGTCATCCGCCAATGGCAGACGGATGCCCATATCAAGCCGGATATGGGCATTTGCTTCACCCTGACGATCAATAAGCGGCACCAACACAAAGGGACTGGTAACGACGACAAAGGGCTCCCGCCTTGCATAGTCCAGGACATCCTGTTTATTCCCGTAGGCAACATCCATTGCGGGAACCCAGCCCCGCACGGTGGCTGTCTGGACAAAAAGCCACTGGTGATCCAGGCTCTTCGCAAGGATCTGCATAGGCTCCGCCGCATAAACAGCAGACGTGATGAGATGATCAAAGCTCAGTGCGCCTTTCTCTTTCAGCGCTTTTTTGTTCGTGGGATATGCCCGCATGACCGTTCGTCGCAAGGTCATTCCGTACTGCACTGTCACCCGCTCAGGTAAACTCTTCATATCGATATTAGCGGCAAAAGCCTCAATGTCTTTGCGGGTGAGACGTTTCCCCCTTTCATCATAACGGTAAGCCGCCCTTGGTCTGCTCACCTCGGTAATCAGGCTTATCAGATCCTCCCGGGGAATTGTCTCGGCAACATTCCAGATATCCTCCAACGATTTGCCATGGGCGCTGTTTGCCCGATTGAACTGGGCAATTTGCCCTTCCGACATTAAGACCCTGTGCGGATCCGTGAGCCGTCCGATCCAGAAAGAGGGATCGAGAACCGATGGCGGAATGTCCGGAAACGCCCTGTATGCCTGTGGGAGAACTGTTTCATGAACGGAAACGAAGGGAGAAAACGGGGAGGGCAATAGTTCATTCCCTGCCACGGCTGCATGAAGCCATCCGGACACGGCCTGCCACAAGATGACCAATCCTATGATGCAGCCCTTTTTACCTTTGAATCTTGACACCATAATGTTTTTTATACAGAAGTTCTTTCAGCCAATCCAATGTTTTCTGTTGCAAATGTTATAAAATACTATAAGAAAACTTTAAAAATGGCCAAAGATGATTCGGCTCATGCTCATTGAATGGATAACGCTGGAACATTATGCAAGGAGGAGATCATGGCTGGAGAAGAAGTATACCGGGAATTGTCGAAGAAGCTAGGGGCGGAGCATTCGAATATTGTCCCGAAGTTATGGTCCATCGTGTGTTCGACGGAGGAGGCGGAAATGATCAATGCCATGCCGGCCACAGCCGAAGAACTCGCGTCGCGTTTTGGGAAAAGCCTAGAGCAAATCCAGAACATGCTCCAGGCACTATTCCATAAAGGGGTCGTTTTCGAAGCGGTTAAGCAGGGGAAAACCACCTACCGGATGCCAAGGCATATCGTCCAGTTCCATGATGCCACCACACTTTGGAAAGAGGCACCGCAGGAGCTCCTGACACTCTGGAGGCAATACACAAAGGAAGAATATCCCCAGATCCCCGCGCTGCTGACCGCGATTAAGGCGCCTCCCTTCTTCCGGGTCGTCCCCATCAACGAAAAGATCGAAACCCGCAGCCAGGTTCTCGATTATGAAGACGCAGCCAAGATCATCGACGCGGCATCTGTGATGGCTGTCACAAAGTGCCCGTGCCGAATGATCATGCACAAGTGTGACAAGCCACTGGAGGTCTGCCTCCAACTCAACAGGGGTGCCGAATACGCGATCAAACGCGGCACCGGCCGGCAGGTTGATGCTGGGGAAGCCAAAAATATCCTCAGGATGTGCGAGGAAAAGGGCCTGGTCCACCTTACGGAGAACAAAGCCGGGGTCGGAGCGGTTATCTGCAATTGTTGCAGATGCTGCTGTATTGGCCTGCCCTATGCAAAAAAAGCCGAAACAAGCGGCATGCTCGTTCCCAGCCGATACCTAGCCACAGTGGATGCCGATGCTTGTACAGCCTGCGGCCTCTGTCCGGACGAATGCCCAATGGATGCGATCAAGATGAATGATGCGAATGTAGCGGAAGTCCGAGCCGAAGCTTGCATTGGCTGCGGGGTTTGCACGCATGTCTGTCCGGTGGGGGCGATACACCTGAAGGTTATACGGGCAGAGGATTTCATCCCCCAATAATGGCCCGTCAAAAAATCCGTGGCTTGTCCTTCGTCTCACTGCGTCGTACGAAACAGCACGCCTCATTTCGCGGGATTCATGAGCCTGGCCGATGGATCTTTTTCACCTCGCCACCCGGATTTGAGCTCCGATAGGTACGACATAAGATGAATATCAACCCTCACGGCTCATATCCATTATCAATGAATGGTTACGGTTCTTGATCAGACAACCAAGTAAGGGAAAGACAACAGCCTCGTTCAGGATCGCTGTGTTTGCGGACACGCATGGCAACAAGGCGGGCATGCGTGATGCTGTGAATCGAATGAGGCCTTTCACGGCGCTCTACCACCTCGGAGATGGGGTGGAGGACGGCGCTACCGTTGCAAAAGAGTATGGGTTGGCCTTTCATGGCGTCGAGGGCAATGTTGATCACAGCCGCCGATTTCCCGCCAAGCTGAATCTGATCTGTGATGACTGGTCTTTTCTCCTTTTACACGGCTACCAGATGGACATCAATGCCTATCACCCGCAAGAGATTTGGCGGAAACATCTCAGGGAGATGGCACAATGGGCCATATTTTTTTACTTACCTGTATTTACCGTCTTATTTTCCTATGTTTCATAACTTAACAATTTAATTTCATTATTATAAAAGTTTTCATACCTTGACATACTCTATTATACTTTGTAGTATACATTAAAGGTTGGAAATACGGTTGGAAAATTTGTGAGGATTCAATTTGATGGTGACGAGTAAC
>Ga0326727_10003748_pt1 | contig 47789 bp, 39 predicted proteins | sample MB2enrmetagenome_FD_207643 | JGI IMG/M metagenome (GOLD analysis project Ga0326727, IMG submission 207643) | Lab enriched peat soil microbial communities from McLean, Ithaca, NY, United States - MB29MY | ecosystem: Environmental > Terrestrial > Soil > Wetlands > Peat | place: USA: New York... | reverse complement strand
AACTCGCCGTTGCGGTTAACGTCAGCGGCGTACCGTACGTCTGCGTACCCGGATTCGCAAAGGTGATCGTCTGCGACGCCTGACTGATCGTGAAGCTCACCGTCTTGGTGGTCTCCGTGTTGCCCGCGTTATCGACGCTATGGAACTTGACACTGTGGCTGCCAAGTGCGGTGACGTTGAGAGCCGCCGTGTAAGTCGTCGACGCCCCGCCATCCAGTGAGTAGTAGGTATACTGCACGCCGCTCAGGTTATCCGTGGCGCTCAGGGTTACTTTCACGGCACTGTTGTACACGCTGCCGTTCAGGGTTCCGGACAACGCCGCCGTGGTCACCGGGGCGGTTTCGTCGATGTTCACCGAATCATGGATGTTACCGGCGTTAGCGCTGTAGTTGCCCGCTTTGTCCAGAGTGAAGTACCAGATGAAGTGTTCTCCCTGGGTAGAAATCGTGAACGGCCCGTTGTATACAGTACAGCTGCTGAGAGCACCTGGGGAGCACCCAAAGGCGTCGATCTGGTAGTAAGTGTTATAGATGCCCGAGGCATTGCTGCCGCCGGGGTCGGTTGCGTTGAGCGTTACCTTGACGGAGGTGTTGTTCCACCCATCGCTGTTGGCGACCGGTGCGTTGGAAACCGTAATGGTCGGATCTACCGTGTCATAGCAGATCGGGCCGTAGGTTTCAGGGTAGCCGGAATGGGCCGCTGCGAGCGCGGTGCTCCAGCCCTGATTGTTCCAGCCGCGCACGTAGACCGTGTGGCATCCCTGGCCGGAGCCGCTCCCGCAATCGCCGGCGGCCAGTGACAGGCATCCTGCTGAACTGCCGGGGAACTGCGGGCCGCTGTAGAAAGAGTTTCCCGAGCCTGGCGTCGCTTCGCTGCTGGGGTCGGCAGGGATGGAATCCCAGCCCTGGGTGAGACCAGCGATGCCGGTGCCGGGAGTGCCTCCGGCAGGCTCGTAGTCGTTGATTTTCCAGTTGACGGTCTGGTTGGTGTTGTACCACGCGTTGGTGGCGGGGCCGGTGAAGGTGACGTAGGGAGCGCCTCTGGCCGGGATTATCTCCCAGTTGAAGGCCCAGGCAAGCTGCAACATATTGAGCGAACCCCAGCCGGTAGCCTCGTCGTAGCCGGGACCCGCGCAGTAATCCTTGAGACCTAGCGTTAAGCCGACGCCACTGTAATTACAGCCTGAAGTGATGTCATAGAAAGGATAGTGGGCCGCGTTTTTGTTTATCGCCTCGTAGTAGAGGATAGGGTTTGCGTTCCCAATTTTGTCGCAGGCAGACTTACCATCCGAACCGCATTTGCTGCCAATGTAGGCCAGGTAGGAGTTCTCCTGGGCGAAGAATCCCGCCAGCTCAGGTGCGCCGATGCTGGTGCCGTAGACAGAGTCCCACCCCCCGCCGTCGTAGAGGGTCTGGCCGGCGCCCGCGTTGAGCGCGATGTCGGGCACCATACGCATGGTGCCGCCGAGCCCGCTCTGCCAGTAAGCCCCGGTCGCCGACTGGTCGAAATACGAACTCACTCCTCCGCCTCCGGCGCCCCAGCATCCGGTAGTGGAGGGGTAGCTGTTCCAAGTGATCTCGCTGACGTACTTTCCACTCGTGTCAAGGTCGAGCCTGGTGCCGCCGACGGAAACCACATTCGGATCCGAGCCCGGATAGTCCACTGATACGGTGGCCGTCATGTTGGAACTGTCGCAGATGTCGGTCGAGCCGTCATCACCAGCCGCCGCCACCAGCGTCCAGCCCTCCCCTGTCATATTGTTCAAGATGCCATGCAGGATATTCGTTCCGCAGGGAGTGAATGTTCCCGATTCCGACCCTCCATAGCTGGTGGAATGCACCCTCGCGTGGCCGTCGCTGAGCATGAAGTTGTACACGTCCGCGAAGGTGGAGCAGAGGTTGTTGACGCCTTCGTAGACGTAGACATGAGCGGTCAGGTTTGAGGAGCTGTAGCTGTTGGCCATGGCGGTCGCATACTCGAGATCCAAGGGGCCTTCCCCGTCGTCTGCGTTGAGGGTGCAGCCGGTGGTCCCGCCAGTACACTCCGTACCTGGAGAATTTGTGCCATCGATGGCGTAGGTCGTGTAGTGCCACGCCAATCCGTAGTACTGGAAGAAGGCATTTACGTCACTGCCGTTAAAACCTCCGAACGAGGCAATGGCAATCGAGGAATCGGGCGGAGAACCGGTGGAATCGTTATGCGGGTTGCAGCAGTGGCTCTGGGCATAGAGCGCCGCGTAGTTATAGGCCTGCGAACTTTGGATATTGGCAGGTTCCATGAGTGAGCCCATCATCTGGGGCGTCGGGAAGGATGAATCGAGCGCCACTGGCGAGGCTTGATTCCAGGGCGCTCTGGACGGGTCGCCATCGCCCTTGGAGGACCGGCTCTCGGCATAAACCGCGCCAGGCACATAGTCCAGACCCTTTTTCTTGCTGGATCGAGTCCCTACCCGATGCAGTCTCTGGATGCTGTCGAGACCGAGCACACCGCTGACGATACCAGAGAGGTGGGCGGGAATGACCGGGTCGCGGTCGTTGGCAAAGTCCACCTCGTCGCCCAACTGGTAGCTGTTGATGGTGATGCCGAACGCCTTCTCGATCACCCCGGCCGGAGCTTCCACATCGACCAGCAGACGATTGGCAAAACGGTTGGTCACGGTGAGGCCCTGGCTGATGGCCCAATCCGCGACCGCCTGCTCATCCTCGGCTGAGGGCGCAAAGCGGGCGTTCCACTCATCCGCGGTCAGAAACCTGTGAAAATTGGGCGATCCCTTGGTTTGCAGTTCCTTGAGGAATTGTTCTTCTTCCGCCATGTGCGGCGGTTGCACGGCCAGCGCCAGGCGCAGCTTCTGCTCGGGGTTGTAGTGGCTAACCAGGACGGCCGACCCATCCAGCACCTGGCGCGGCGTGCGGCCGGCAAAAGTTGCCGAAACTCCTGGCTGCACGGAACTCTGATCGTCTCGGGCGCTGGGGACGGTTTGGGCTCGGGCCTGCCACGAGCCGCCTAAAAACGTGGTGACACCAAGCAAACACGCCAGAACGGCTGCCATGTCCGCTAATCTGGGGTAGTTGTGATCTCGCATTTTGATGCCTTTCCAGGAAAACACACTCACTGAAACCTATGAACTGGAACTACTAAGCAGTGATTCGCCCGAATTGTATCGCTGGCGACAGGACCGACAGGGACAAAGCTGGTTCGCGGTCGAAAAGAAAGGAATTTCGTGCCATTCTGGGATTCTTGCGCGTTATCCAAAGGATTCCTCCGCGATTTCTCCGGCAGTTCCCTTCCTCCGTGCGAGCGATTCTCCACTGCCGAGCTGCTCCTGGATCCAAACTGTGGTGACAATGTTTGGTGACAATTTGTGGTCACAATGAACCTCGCCCGCGGGCACAGTTACCCGGCAAGGAACCGTATTTTCGCCGCCATGCGCCGCGCATCACCCAACTGGCAGTCCAGTTCGGGACGCACCTACACCCTCGGCTCCGTGTGCATGGGTTTCACCGGGAGGGTGATTGGCTTCCGGGTGGATTGCTGCATCGGTGGGACGTCTCCGGAGACAGGTATCTCATGACCAGGAAAGCTGGAGACCTAACGGAAGATGAACAATGCCCGCAACCGTCCAGGGTTTGTTTGCGTCCTGCCAGAGCCGGTTCCGGTCGCGGCTCCGCGACTGCGGATCGTTGCTGCCCCGGGTTTGCTGCTCAGGCGATTTTGAGCCAGCTGAAGATTGGGACTTTGACAATATCTACCACGAATGCAAAGACAACCGCCCCAGCCAGCGTGCCGACGACGACCAGCAGCGGCAACGGTGCCATGACGAGTCCGAAACCAGCCATGGTTGAGGCAATCGACAGATCGACTACCGACGAAAGGATGAGCAACGAACTTGGACGAATCGACCAGAGGCGCTGACGGGTCCGATTGGCATAGGTGGTTGCTTGATTTCCGGAAACGACAGCCAGGAAGACCAGGGTCCGAAGGGTCGCAATGCCGAAACCCAGGCGGTATTTCCCGATGGCCAGTACGGCGATAAAGAATATCAGCTCAGCGATACCCATGAAGATGCCGGCGATGGTCAGGTTGCCAATCTCCCACGCATTGTGCTTTGGCGAAGGGTGTACATTGTCTGTCGTCATGGACATTCCCAGGAAGTCACCGGTGACCAGGACAATGACCATCAACATGGGCGTTAGAATCGCGTGTCCGGTCATGATCAGTCCCACGGCGATAAATAGCACCTTCGCAATCTTGCTTGTTACAGAGTTCAACGTATAGGTCAGGATTCGCTGGAATGTGATCCGGCCTTCTTTCACCGCGGCCACTACGCCGTCGAGCCCGGGCTTGGTCAGAACGATGCCGGCCGCCGACTTGGCCACGTCGGTCGCGGTTGAAACGGCAATCCCCATCTGCGCCTGGCGCAACGCCGGGGCGTCGTTGGCCCCATCGCCGCACATGCCAACGGTGTGTCCATTCTTCTGGAACGCCTTCACGATGCGATACTTGTCCTCGGGAAGGACTCCGGCAAAGACCGCGAACTCATCCGGGCGGAGACTCTCCGGAATGGGTCCCGGCGGACAGATCGCGCCCTCGAGTCCCACGGTTTTGGCGATGATCGCCGCCGTCGCCGGTGCATCGCCGGTCACCATCACGGTGCGCACGCCCAGGTCATACAACTCCTTCACCAGCTCCGCCGCGTCCGCGCGAGGCGGGTCGCTGAGCGCAATCAATCCCGCCAGCCGCATCGCGGCCGCCGTGCCCACGGCAACTGCCAGAACCCGGAAACCTTTCGCTTCGAGTTCGTGCGCCGTTACCGCCGCTGCCGGCATTGCTTCCGACAGTTTGCTAACCACCGCGAACGCGCCCTTCACGATGCGCACCGTACCGCCGCTGGCATCCACGGCCGTGGCCTCGGACATTTTTGTAGCGGGATCGAATGGAACGAACTTGGTAAGTTTGGGAAGGCCGGCAATTTTGGATTTCGCGGCCGCAGCGCGGATCGCCGCGTCAATGGGATCTTGTCCACCATCGGAACTGGCCAGGGCCGCCAGCGCCAGCAAGTGCGGCTCATCGAAGCCATTCTCAGGATGGATGGTAGTCAGCGCTAATTCGTTCAGGGTCAGCGTCCCTGTTTTGTCCGAGCAAAGAACGTCGAGGGTGGCCGCTTCATCCACGGCGGACAATCGCGTTGGCAGCACTCCCAACACGGCCAGTGCTTTTGCTCCAATCGCCGCGGCAAGGGTAAATGTAGCCGGTAGCGCGACAGGGATCGAAGCCAGAACCGCGGTGAGTACCAGGGGAATAATCTCTCCAACCGGCATTTTGTGGACATGCGCGTACGCTATGAGCAGAAGAATGACGAAGCCATTGAAGATGGCCAGATTCCGCACCACGCGCACTACGGTTTTTTGCTGTGTGCTCTCGACATGAGCGGTGCGGACGAGCTCCGCCGTGTGGCCAAACTTTGTGCGCGTTCCCGTTGCGGTAACCGAGGCCGTGGCTTCGCCGCGCCGCACCAGCGCCCCCGCATAGGTTTCAAAGCCTGCGCCAGCTTCGACCGGGACAGATTCGCCGGTGAGCATCGACTGATCGAGCAGAATGGATCCATCGGTTAACGTTACGTCAGCAGCAACCACGCCTCCCAGTGACAGCTTCACCATGTCGCCGGGAACCAGTTCCGTGGCAGGAATGTTCTTCCACACGCCGTCACGCCGCACCGAGGCCGCAAGTGCAAGTCTTGATTTCAGCGCGGCCAGAGTGGCCTGTGCGTGTCCCTCCTGGAAGAACCCGAGCGCGGCGTTGAACACCAGGAGCCCCGCGATGACGGCAGCTTCAACATATTCGTGAAGCACCGCCTGCAGGATGATCGCGGCTTCCAGCATCCATGGCACCGGCGCCCAGAACTTGACCAACGCCCTGCGCCAGGCATCGACCGCCGTGTCTGGCATTGCGTTTGGACCGTACTTGACCAGTCGAGCCTTGGCCTCAGCGCTGGTGAGGCTGGCCGCTACGATACCTTGACTGCTGTCCTGTGCTGGCATTGTATTCACTGGGGATGACGAGGGATGGGCTGACCTGTTCCAATCCGACCCAGGCGCTTCCGTGTTTCACCGCGCCTCAATTCGAAGTAGATGTTGTCGAAGCCTCGTCTTACTTTACTTTCTTGATGTTTTCTTCCACTTCTTTTGCTCCCTTGGCATAGAGCCCTTCCTCGTCAGGAGCAAGCTGGCAGAGCAATCTCAGAAACTCCCCGGCATGGACGCGTTCCTCGTCCGCGATGTCAGTGAGCACGTTCACGGCGAGCTTATTATCGGTGGACTCCGCAAGCTGCATGTACATCTGAGTCGCTTCATACTCTGACGCCACCATGAAACGAATGGCTCTGACGAGTTCAGCCCCGGTGAGCTTGCGCGTGTTTGCTAACTCCGAAAATGGCGATCCGAACGCTGGCATATGAATTCTCCTCCAAAGAAAAAGTAGCGGGTGGATGGAGTGCAGTCTGTGCTGTTCTGCTCACCGGGTGTTATCGATATGGAAAATGGATCGCATATGGCAACCTGAACCATCGCGCATGATCAAAGCCGGGGCAACTCAGCCATCGCCATCCCGGAAGACTCGCAGGGATACCCCGGCCAGTAGCCGACGGAAACCCGCTGAGGGTCGCACTGCACTTCCGTGTACGAAAGAGTTCCGGCTTCGTCGTCGTGAACGCAGATGCTGAAGGCGCCTCGCTCGGGGGCATGGGACTGATGCAGTTTGCGCAGCCACTCGATGCTTCCGGCCCCAGGAGCGGCATCCGCAGATTGGCACACGGGGCGGCGCCAGCGCTCTGCCAGGGCATCGCCGCGCCCGGAAGAAAACCAGTGACTCAGCTTCCAGGGACGGATGCTGAACTCCACTCCTTCTCCATCCCAGATACATTCGCGAATCCCTTGCTCCCGGGTACTAACGGCGATGAGACGAAACGGGAGAGTGCCAACCAGGTTCATGGCGCTTAGTCCCGCGGCGACCGCATCGAGCCCGCTGCAGGCGGCCAGATGGGGAATAATCGCTCCACGACTGTGCAGTTTATCGCCCTGGGGCACGCTCAAGTTGAGGATGGCAAAACCGAGTCCGGCCTGATTCACCCCGATCCACGTTCCGCTGCCGGGCTCAACCGGGTAGAGTGCCTGCTGGCTCCCGCCTTGATAGGCGGCGGGTACAGTCGCAGGCGGACGCGAGTACCTGTCGTCGCGATTCATGCCGAGCACAAAACCGCCCGGCCTGGGAATAAAAGTAAGGGTGCACATTCGGCGAGCCCTCCCTTGGAAATGTATCTGGGTTCCCGGCAGTATTAGAAGGGCGGCATATCGGCCAGGCCCCACTCGGCTTCGGCCGCGCCGCCGCTCTCCTCGCGTCCGCGGCCGCGGCATGAGCCTGACCGATATCATAAAGGCTCACCGTATCAGCCGGGCGACCGTCAGCCGCGTCATCAAGGAAGCGCGGGAATCCGGTAGCCTGACGGGTACATTCCAGCGCTCCTCCAAATCCATGGAAGCAGGCCACCGGGTCAGGTGGCCTACGATAGCCCACAAAGGGTGTGCCGTGGATCAGGATTGACATTCGATCAGCTTCCCTCCCGTCCGGCAGACGTTTGCATTGTTTCGGAATCGCGGGCATCCATTCGTGGAAGTCAAATAAGCCGAGCCGCTTTCTGATTTGCGATCAGTCCGAAGCTGTTGCGTGGTTGCACGGAGGCGCAGATGGAGGATTTTTCAGGCACTGAAAAGTCACATGTTCTCGTGACGGCTATCACGGAATGGCCGTTTATCTAGTGACATCATGGCGGCGGTAGAATGCTTTCTGTAGCGTGAGTACCTTCTAAGGTCGGCATTGCATGATCTGAGGTTCCAAGCCGATGCACGCACGGTTCGGCGGCGTCAGCAAGGCAGCGGGCCAGATGAAACGGTTGCCGAATTCCTTGATCCGAATCTGCCGGGCAGGTTCGCAGTCCAGCCGGGCTCTGCGTTGCCAATGCCTCGAGCCCAAGGCGTTGCCCACAAGTTTTGTCCACAGAAGTTATTTTCCGTTTTCTCGTGCAAGAGGAGTCCTATGCGCAAGTATTGCTTGGTCTTTTTCGCATTCGCCTTAGTTCTGTTCCTGCTTTTGTCTTCGTACGGCGCAGCGGCTGTTCCTGAGACGGCGACGCCGGCGTTCAAACCAGCGGCGGGGACATACCCGTCGGCGCAGAACGTGACCATCACGGATGGGACGGCTAAAGCGATTATTTACTACACCACGAACGGGAACACGCCGACCACGTCCTCAACGAAGTACACGGGGACGGCCATCAAGGTATCGACAACGGAGACGATCAAAGCCATCGCGGTAGCCACTGGGTACTCGCAGTCGGCGTTACAGACGGCGACCTACACCATCAAGCCGCTGACCATCTCGACCGGCGACCTGCAAATTCCCCAGGGCATGGCAACGATGCCGTATGGCATGAACGTTACGTGGAACGATGCGGTGAGCGGCGGAACGACGCCGTACAGTTTCTCCTACACGGGCCTTCCTTCGTGGGCTTCCCACGACCAGAAAGGCAATATCACGGGCACGCCCACGGCGGAGGCTTCCTCCAAGGTCACCTTGACGGTAAAGGATAGTTCGAACCCGCAGCAGAAAGTGACGGCGGTCTTCACCCTGCCGGTAGTGGCCCTGACCTCCGGTGTCAACGACGGCTTGCTGAAGGGACAGTACACTTGTTACGTCCACCAGATCGATGACAGTAGCGTCACAGTGGACGGCTATAACTTGTATCTGGGCGCTTCCGTGTTCGCCTTCACCAGCAATGGCGAGGGCAAGATCACCGGCGGCGAGTTGGACTCGAACTCACCTAAAAATGGCTACGAAAGCAATACCGCCAACGGCAACGTGACCGGCACGTACGCGGTGGGATTGGATGATCGCGGCTACTTCGAATTAGGCAGTTCCAGCAACTCTCTCGGAGTTTCTGCCCTGGCAGCCGGCGTAAGGGACAGCAGCGGCTATTACTCCGAATTCCGCTTCGTCTCGATGCACGACGTTGGTACCTCGGCCAGCGGCAAGCATGGCGGCGGGCTCTGCTTCAAGCAATACTACGAGATCGGCACCACTACATTGAGCGGGCAGAAGCTGAGTGGAGGCTACGTTTTCGGCCTGAACGGAGAAAGCAAAAAAGGCCAGTGGGGAACGAATGTCGGCTCCCTTCACGCAACCAGCGGGTCTGTCACCGGCGTGATGGATAATGCAATTGGCACGACGCCGACCCTGGACATTGCTTTCACTGGCAGCGTCAGCGCCGCGGACTCCTACGGCCGGGTGACATTCACCTGCGGCAGCGCGAGTTATTGTACTAACATGGTCCTCTACATCACCAACCAGCCCTGGGGACTGGGGGTGATCATGTCCACGGCCCCCCATAACAACGGGAATGACTTCTGGGTTGGTCAGATTCGGACACAGAATGCGGCGCACATTGCTACGGCCCACCCGCTCGTCGGGCCGTTTGTGATCTACGCCACAGGGCTTGGTACTGGCGGCTCACAGGATTACAAGGCAATGGTAGGTCATGGCTCCGGCAGTTCGAGCGCTAAGACCTTGACCATTGACGCGAACGTCGCGAACGATGCCGGAACCGTCAAACTCAACCATAACCTCCTGTCGGATGCTCCTTACACAGTTAACACCACTACTGGACGCACCACCATGGTTGGAAAGTCTTCGGCCGATGTTTTCTATCTCTATGGCACGAGTGAGGCCGTGTTCATGTTTGCGGATACCGGCAACAGCGGCGGAAGCACCCCGCAGAACATGCTGGGCTGGCTTGAAGCACAGGTAGTCCCAACCGCCAATTCCGGGAAGTGGGTGTACTCCGACCTGGCGACTAATTACTTCATGGGGAATACGTACACTCCTAATTTCGACAACCACAGCAGCACCGGTGTGCTAACCCTCGACTCCAGCGGCAACCTCCATGACTTCGCGCAAGACACTGAAAGCACGGATTGGGCCGATTGGGACGAGGGGCTCGCTGGGCACGCCGGGAAAAGCGCCACGGGCGTCCTGGTGCCGAACAGCACACTGGATCCAAGCGGGAAGCTGGGCATCTTCGATGTCAACGTCACACAGGAGGGAACAACCACCACGCAGGTGTACTGCTTTGCCACCAGCGTGGACCACGCCACAGAGATCCTGACAAAAGGGAGCTTGGTCTGTATCGATGCAAATGACAAATCGCCGAAGATCTCCATCGTACGAGAATAGGCGGCTTGTCCTCTGAATCCGCAAAGGCTCCGCCGCAAGTCAGGGCCTTTGCGGGGGCTTACAATTGCACGAATACGGGCGCGAAGGATGCAACTTCAAAAGCAGGGGATGGAGTTGGTTGCGTTCGTTCCTAGAATCGGCCGCCTTGGGCCGGAAACATCCTGATCCACAACCCACCCTTTGCGGGCTATCTCAGGCCACCTGACCCGGTGGCCTGTTTCCATGGAATTGGATGGCGCCGGAATGCACCCTTTCGGGCTACCGAATCCCCGCGCTTTCCTGATGAACCGGCCGACGGCGACCCGGCTGATGCACGGACCGCCGGGAGTTGCCGAACCTGATGATGATCGGGCTGCAGGATAGGCATGAGATCTCCGCGTTCCCCTTGTGACACAGAATGGGCACACTCAAGTGATCCGAATCACTGCGATTGTCTGGGATCGGCGCTAAATTTCGCCATCGCAGGGACAAGGTCCTCCGCAAGGACCAGTTCCCCGTCTTGTGCAATGAAGGCGATTGGTGCCTTGATGGTTTAGACGTGTTTGGATCTTTGGCCTGGCACGATCGGGTCTGGCAGTTCTTTAGCTTTCCAATTGCCTTCCACTAGGAGGGATTAAAATGAAAACCACCCTATCGGTCATCAAAGCCGATATCGGCTCCATTGGGGGACACCTTGCGCCTTCGCGGCAACTGGTGGAAAGCGTTGCCGAGGTCGTTGAGTCCCAGGGTAAGTCGCTCCTCACAGACCACTACATTAGTTACACCGGCGACGACATCGCCATTCTCATGACGCACACTCGTGGCGCTGGCGACCATGAGGTCCACAAACTGGCGTGGGATGCGTTCGTTACGGGTACAGCTACTGCCAAGAAACAGGGCCTCTATGGGGCCGGTCAGGACCTGCTGAAGGATTCTTTCTCCGGCAACGTTCACGGGCTTGGTCCCGCCGTAGTGGAGATGGAGATCGAGGAGCGGCCAAACGAAGCCTTTCTCTTCTTCGCCGCCGACAAAACCGACCCCGGGGCATACAACCTGCCCCTCTATCTCGCTTTTGCCGACGTGATGAATACGCCTGGGCTCATTCTCTCGCCGAGAATTGCCAAGGGCTTCCGTTGGACCATCATGGACGTAAACTGCACCGACGGCGATCGTGTCATCGAACTGGTCACTCCGGAAGAAATCTACGACCTGGCTGCCCTGCTTCGCGATGCCGAGCGTTACGTGGTGGAATCAATCTGGTCGCGCGCCGGCGGGGCGGAAGCGGCGGCTGTATCCACTTCCCGGCTGCATAACATCGCGGGCAAGTACGTCGGCAAAGACGATCCGGTAATGCTGGTGCGAGCCCAGATGGACTTCCCTGCGACGGGTGAGATTCTGGCGCCTTTCGCCGTCGGCCATTTCGTGGCCGGAGGTATGCGGGGATCTCACAACATGCCGCTCATGCCAGTTGCGCTTCGCACCCCAACTTCCTATTTCGATGGGCCGCCGCTGGTTACCTGTGCGGCTTTCTGCGTCCACAACGGCAAACTTACCGAACCGGTTGACGCTTTCGCCCATCCGTTCTGGGACGAGGTGCGCCACCGCGTAGCCGGTAAAGCGATCGACATGCGCCGCCAGGGCTTTATTGGTCCTGCCATGCTGCCGATGGCAGAACTCGAATATACCGGGGTGATGGAAACACTGGAAAAGCTCGATAAGCGTTTCACCATGCGCGAACATAAAGCTGTCGCCGTCTAGCAAACATGGTGAAAGGCTCATCGGCAAAACCTGCACCGGCGCCTCACGGTGCCGGTGCTTTCCCCGGAAACGCGGAGAGTGCCACGCCGCTAACGGAGCGACACTGGACGCGCGCAGCGCTGTTGCGCGGGATTGCGATGCCGGCGATTTCAGCAAATTAGCGCCTGGTGGCGTGGCACGCAAATCGAATCGCTGAGAAGCAAGAGGGACGGAAGGGCGCCGGAAAAATCGGCGAAAAATGCTCTCGATGAGGTGTCCGACTCCCGAGTGTTGCGGAATTGTTTTGTTTTTCGGCCAAAGAGTGGTCTTGCAATCCAGGCCGCGAGGGGTACAATTCCGGCGGAGCAGTCCTGAATAAAGGGATTCCGGCTAGCGAGAACTGCGGGGTCCCACAAGGAGGTTCCGATGTCCGGTCTCGCGCAACCGCTGCTCATCCCGTCTCTCAAGAACATTCTTTTCGCCACCGATCTCTCACCGTCATCGCAGGTAGCTCTCCCTCTCTTACGCGCCATCGCCGAGCGCTACGGTTCCACGGTTCACGTGCTCCATGTCCTGGCCCCGGAACCGAGGCTGGAAGTGCCATTGGATATGCCACCAGAGCTGGATACGGATCGAGAGGCCGCACAATCTGCGTTGAACACCCTGCTGGCCGGCAAGCCATTGGGCGACGTTGCCTCCACGGCGACCGTGGCGCGAGGACCGCTATGGGATGTTCTCGCGGGATTTATCGAAGAAAAAAGCATCGATCTGATCGTGTTAGGCACGCATGGCCGGCGTGGGCTGAAGAAGCTGGTATTCGGCTCTGTGGCGGAACAGATTTTCCGCCTCGCCCGCTGCCCGGTGCTTACCATGAATCCGCACAGTGTGACCGAGGGCAAGGCGCCCACGCGGATTGCGACAATTCTCTTTGCGACGGATTTTTCCTCGGGCTCGCATCGTGCCCTGCCCTATGCGGAATCGCTGGCGCGGACTCACCAGGCACACCTCATACTGCTGCATGCGGTGTCGGCCGGCGCGGAAATTGTGCCCATCGATTTGAGTGCCCAGCAGGCAGCCGTGGAACTTCCCAGTGAGTTTGCTGCCCAGGCCCTGGCGGACGCCCGTGAGCAAATGGCGGAGATGGTTTCCCGCGGTAGGTTTCGGGAGTTGGCGCCTGAGATTATTGTCGAGTACGGACCTGCGGCCGAGACCATACTCTCAGTCGCAAAAAGCAAACAAGCAGATCTGATCGTAATGGGCGCGCACCGCGCGCTGGGCAGTTTAATCGCGAGTCATTTGCCATGGGCAACCGCTTCCATGGTTGTCTGCCAGGCACATTGCCCCGTGCTAACGGTTCGGAACTGAGGCGCGCATTGCCTGGGGTGGAGTTTGCAACAGCGGAATAGTCGGACTAATCCGAGGTGTCCATGATCGAGCCACTGAAGCCGGAACTCCTCTACACCGCTTGTGATCTACGGCAATTTACATTCGAGACCACGGACGAGCTTGAGAGTTTTACCGATATTGTCGGACAGTCCCGAGTGATCGGCGCCGTGCAGTTTGCCATCGGTATCCGTGGGCTAGGTTATAACCTCTATGTGTCCGGTCCGACCGGAATCGGCAAGCACTGGACGCTGCATCATCTCTTGCAGGAACGGGCCGCCCAGGAGCCCACACCGTCGGATTGGTGCTACGTCAATAACTTCGAGGAGCCGCAACGTCCCCTGGCTTTGAAGCTGCCTCCGGGCCAGGGAGCCAATCTGCGTCAGGATGTGAAGCGGTTGGTGCAGGAACTTTGCCTGGCGATTCCCTCGGTGTTTGAAAGCGACGAGTACCGGGCGCATAAAGAGGCGGTTGAAATCGAAACGAAGGCCCAACAGGCGAAGATCTTCGAGAAACTTACACAACAGGCACAGGCCAAGGGGATTGGGATCGCGCGCACGCCTGCTGGCTTCGTCTTCGCCCCGCTGCGAGACGGGGAGGTTCTGCCGCCCAACCAGTTAGTCGCGCTTCCTGAAGAAGAGCGCAAACGCGTCGAAGAAGCGATGGCTTCCATGCAGGAGTTGGTACAGGCGGCGAGCTACCAGCTTCTGCTATTGGAAAAGGAAGGCCGGGAAAAGCTCGAGACGCTCACCCGCGATGTGACGACCTTCGGAGTCGGTCATTTGACCGAGACCTTGAGGAAGAAATACGAAGCATTCCCTGAGGTGGTGCGTTATCTGGAATCGCTCCAGAAAGATGTGATCGACAATGTGGCCCAATTTATAGCCCCGCCCGAGTCGGCCGTTGCCTCCCCGATGGCTGCGTCGCACTCTCCCATGGATGGTCCGCCATTCTTGAGGCGGTACAGGGTCAACCTGCTGGTGGATCACAGTGCAACCCAGGGTGCGCCGCTTGTCGTCGAGGACAATCCGACCTACCAGAATTTGATTGGCCAAACCGAGTACGTGGCTCAGTTCGGCGCACTGTCCACTGACTTCAATCTGATCCGCGGAGGGGCGTTGCACCGTGCCAACGGAGGCTACTTGATTCTGGATGCCCAAAAAGTACTGGCGCAGCCGTATTCCTGGGATGGGTTGAAGCGCGCCCTGCGCTCCGCGGAGATTCGAATTGAGTCGCTGGGACAGGCGCTGGGCTTGTTAAGCACGGTCTCGCTGGAACCTAAGTCCATTCCCCTTCAGATCAAGATCATTCTTGTCGGAGACCGGCTGCTTTATTACTTGCTCAGTCAGTACGATCCTGAATTCCAGAGCTTGTTCAAAGTGATGGCCGATTTCGACAACGAGATGGAGCGCAGCCCCGAAAATCATCTCCTTTATGCACGCATGATCGCCACCATTGTGCGTTCGGAAAAATCGCTTCCCATGGATCGTTGCGCGGTGGCGCGAACCATTGAACAGAGTGCGCGGCTGGCCGGAGATGCGGAGAAGCTTTCGCATCAGCGTACGGCCCTTATCGATCTTTTGTGCGAATCCGACTACTGGGCGAGGCAAGTTGGACGGACAACCGTGACTGCCTGCGACGTAGAGAAGGCAATCGACGCCCAGGTGCACCGCGCCAACCGAATCCACGAACAAGTGCTGGAAGAAATCCAGCGGGGCACGCTTTTGATCAGCACGAGTGGATCGAAGGTTGGGCAGGTGAACGGACTCTCCGTGACCCAGTTAGGACAATTCTCCTTCGGTCAACCGAGCCGGATCACCGCTCGGGTTCGACTGGGCAAGGGCGAAGTGGTAGATATCGAAAGAGAGGTCGAGCTGGGTGGCCCACTCCATTCCAAGGGGGTGCTGATCCTCTCCGGTTTCCTGGGCGCGCGTTATTCGGCTTATCGTCCGCTGTCGCTGCATGCAAGTTTAGTGTTCGAACAATCGTATGGTGGCATCGAGGGAGACAGCGCTTCCTCAGCCGAGTTGTACGCTTTGCTTTCGGCTCTGGCACAGGCACCGATAAGCCAGTCGATTGCCGTGACCGGTTCGGTGAATCAATATGGGGAAGTTCAACCCATCGGCGGGGTGAATGAAAAGATTGAAGGGTTCTTCGACGTTTGTAAAGCGAAGGGATTGAGTGGCAACCAGGGAGTCGCCATCCCGGCAAGCAATGTGAAACACCTCATGTTGCGCGCCGACGTTGTGGAAGCGGTGAAGGAAGGTAAATTCCAGATCTACCCGGTCCAGACCATCGATGAGGGAATCGAGATCCTCATGGGCGTTCCGGCTGGCGAGCGCGACGAATCCGGCAACTTTCCCGAGGGTACGATCAATGACCGGGTAGAAAAGCGGCTGATCGAGTTCGCCGAGAAGTACCTGGCGTTCGCTGCGGCGGTGGAGAGTTCACGTGGAACCTCAAAACATTGAATTTACCGTTCGGCACATTCTCGTTGCGCTCGACGGGTCCAGGCAGAGCATGGCAGCCTTGGAGATGGCTACCGACTTGGCGGCCTTCGCCAAGGCCGAGCTGATTGGCCTGTTCGTCGAGGACGCTCAACTGTTGCGTCTTGCCGAGACGCCGCAGGCTCGCCAGGTACTGTATCCGTCTGCCCAGCAGCGCCCGCTGAACCGCGACACCATGGAGAAACAGTTCCGCGCGCAGGCGGAGTTAGCCCGGCGCGCCATGGCATCGCTCGCCGATCCGGTCCAGTTGCCTTGGGCGTTCCGGGTTGTTCGTGGAGACGTAAACACTGAAGTACTGGCGGCGGCTGAGGGGATCGATATCCTGGTTCTCGGCCGCAGCGGCTGGTCCCTGGCTGCGCAGACTCATCTCGGATCAACCGCACTGAACGTGGCACGCCATTCGCCTCGAGATCTTCTCCTGGTCCGGCGCGGCCACCCCCTCAAGCGCCAGGTGGTCGTCGTCGTCAACAACACTGAGACTTCCCAGGCGCCTCTCATCGCCGCCGTGCGCTTGGCGCGGGCCTATGGCGGCAGACTGATTGTGCTTTCTTCAAGTGCCAAAACCAGCTTTGGCGAAGGCATTCCGAAGAGCGCGTTGACCCCGCTCAAGAGCGAGTTGGAGCACCTCCATGTGCATTTTCGCCGAATCCCCGGCACCGATCCCCTGTCGATTGCTCATGCGGTACAAACAGAAGGAGGCGGCATCGTTGTGGTCGGCGAGTCTGTTTGCTCAACCGAAACCCTGAGGCAACTGCTAGTTCGTCTGGACAACCCCATCCTTCTGGTCCGATCAGAGCGCACACCCAGATGAACTGGTAGTCCGGGTGCCACCTTGCCTCGCAGCGGCATAAATATATTTGGTCCGGGCGCCCCGCGCTCGCCTGCCGTTGTGTGACGCGTGGTATTGCCCGCCTCCTGCTACAATCCCTCTCAATGCCAAATCATTCTCCAGCGCCGCTGCTGGTCCTCATCGGATTCATGGGGGCCGGCAAGAGCACTCTCGGACGCCTCCTGGCCGCCCAGTTGGCCTGTCCGCTCGTCGATCTCGATGAGGAGATTGCACGCATCCACGGCGCCATTCCCAGCCTCTTCGCCGCGCGCGGCGAAAGCGGCTTCCGCGCCATCGAACACTATCACCTCGACCTCATCCTGCCTCCCCTGGCACGTCCTTCCGTTCTTGCCCTGGGTGGAGGAGCGTTCCTCCAGGAAGCCAATCGCGACCTGCTCGCGCACCACGGGGCAACCATCGTTTTTCTTGACGCGCCCTTTGAAGTCCTCTACGCCCGCATCCGTGGCACCGCTCACCAACGTCCTTTGGCCGCCGATCGCGACCGCCTCTGCGAGCTCTACGCCCAGCGCCGTCCCACCTATCTTCTCGCCCACCATCGCTTCGATGCCTCCGCCGAAGATCCCTCCGCCCTGCTGACCTCTCTGGTTCAGCTTGCCAATCGCCTTGGCATCCGTACCCCCGCTCGCGATAAACTCTAGCGGGGAACTCCAAATGATCCGCCGGACACTTATCATCGCCTCGCTTTTCCTGTTTGCCTCTATCGCGCCCGCCGCCAGCAAGCCCAAGGCAAACACGCCAGTCAAGGTGGTCGATGAAGGCTCGTTCGCCATCTTTCAGAACGGCCAGAAGGTCGCCACCGAAACTTTCATCATCCGCCAGTTCGCCGATTCCAACGTCACCTCGTCCGAGCTTCACCTCGACGCCGGACAGCCCGGAGGAACCCTCCAGCAAACCAGCGAACTCACCCTGCTGCCCGATGGCAGCCTCTCCCGTTACGAGTGGAAGCAGAGTTCTCCCTCGCACAACTCCGCAACCATCGAGCCCAAAGATGAGTTCCTGACCATGCACATCGTCGCCAATGACAAAACCAGCGACCAGGAATTTTTCCTCACTCCTACGGCTTTCGTTCTCGATGACTATTTCTTCGCAACTCGCGAAGTCCTGCTCTGGCGCTATCTCGCGACCTCCTGTAAACAGCGCGCCACCGGAGATGGCTGCGACTATGTGCGCGCCCGCTTTCCCGTCATCATTCCCCGCCGCCGCACCTCCGCCGAAGTTTTCATCGAGTTCAAGGGATACGAGGACATGCCCTTCAACGGGCGTCCCCAGCACCTGCGCCATTTCCTGATGCAAACCGACGGTCCCGACTGGCAGCTCTGGCTTGACTCCGACCACAAACTCCTCCGCATTTCCATCCCGGACGCCAACACCGAAGTCCTCCGCCAGGAAAAATAACGCCCCCGAGGAAGTCATAGGTGGCCGACATCCGCCCGGGGTTGGCGAATGTGGGAGATTGCGAAGATAGACAACTCGGGCCACTTGATCCAAGTCCCCATCCCCACTTCCGTTGCTCGCCTGACGCACTCACTCCTGCCTTTTCCGGCGATCTGACATAATAAGAAAGGAACCCAACAGCTCCCACGCGGCGCACCCAACTATCCTCCGAGGCCCCTATTGAAGCCCGCTCCTTCACTGCCCCAGCCCATCGCGCGCACTCCCCATACAAGCTGGCAGCAACCGGGCGCAATCGAGGACACCTCCGCCGCGGCCTTCCCCACCCGAGGTTTCAGCCGGCTCATCGTTCCCTTGCTCATCCTGATCTTCGTTCTGCAATGCGCCTGGTTCATCCGCACCCAGTCGTTCACGAACGATGAGCCCGAGCATCTAGTGGCGGGACTGGAGGCATGGCGTTTCGGAGAGTTCGAGCACTGGCACGATCAACCTCCACTGGGACGCCTGCTCTTCGCCCTTCCACTGCTACGCGTGGATTGGAATTACCAGCTCATCGACAACCAGGTCCACCCCACCACCCCCGCGCCTGAGGTGTGGCTCTACCGCGCCCGTCCCGTCAACGTCCTGCTCGGGGTGGCCGTGTTGCTTCTGCTCTGGTACGCCGCGCGCAAGCTGTTTTCCGAGGTAACCGCCAATTTTGTGCTAGCCCTTGCCGTCTTGTCGCCTGAGCTCATTGCTCATTTTTCCATGGCGACCATCGATGGCATTGGCTGTCTGTTCGTATTCGCCTGCGTCCTCCAGTGGACGCGCTATTGGCTCCATCCCTCGCGCCCCCAGGCCGTCGTTCTCGGACTCCTGCTCGGCGGCCTGTTGCTGGCAAAGTTCAACAGTCCGCCTCTGTTCGGCCTGGTGCTCGCGCTGGTTCTCGTGCTCGCCCCTGGAGAAATCAAGTTCAACCCGCGCGGATTCCAGTGGCGCTGCACCGCCGCCGTCTGCCTCATCGCCTGCTTCGTCGTCTGGACGGGATACTTTTTCCACGTTTCCAAGGTGATCTTCGGCAACCAGATGGTCACCATCCATTTCGCCGGTTACACCAAACTTCTGCAGTACGACATGCCGACCCTCAAAACCCCGGTCACCATCTTTCTGCCTGCCTGCGAGTGGATGACCGGACTGGGCATGGTCGTGTTCCACAACATGGAGGGCCACCGCAGTTTCCTTCTGGGGCACTATTCGGCCCATGGCTGCAGACTCTACTTCCCGGCGGCGATGCTTCTGAAGTGGCCGTTGCTGGTGCTCCTGCTGGGCGCTGCCGGCGCCTGCGCCGTGATATGGCGCAAAATTCCCGGCTGGCGCACTCTTCTGCTGCTGAGTATTTTCCCCGCGGTTTACTTCGTCTTCGCCGTTACCTCGCACATCAACATCGGCGTCCGCCATGTCCTGCCGCTCTACCCGTTTCTGCTGCTCTATGCGGGAGCCGCCGTGGAGTGGGCGCAGCGTGCGCAGGCAGGCATGCGCGCAACCCGCTGGCCCCAAACGCAGCTTTTTCTGGCCATCCTGCTCGTCGCCCAGGGGGCGGACATCGCCCGCTACGCGCCGGACTATCTTTCCTACTTCACCATCCTCGTCAAGCCTGCCAACACCTGGCAACTGCTCAGCGACAGCAACACCGACTGGGGTCAGGGGATGGTCGCCCTGCGCCAGTACCAGGCCGCCAATCCCAACCAAGCCATGCACCTCGCCTATGTCGGCGAAGTCGATCCCGCCTGGTACGGCATCCGTTACACCCGGCTGCGCGAGGCAGACCGTCCCACGGGAATCATCGTGGTCAGCGCCACCCATCTTTCCGGGCAACTACTGCAGAACCATTCCGCCTACCGTTGGCTGCTCCAGTACCCGCTGAAGACAATCCTCAATCACACCCTGTATGTGTTCGAAGTGCCGGCCGGCGCCCACCCCTAGCTAGGCGGACACGCTGATGTTGACCGGCTGAGCGCCTTGCCCTGTCTGCGGCAGGATTCCGCGCGGGAGTCTCCTCCGAGCCGCTTGGCACCCGTTCAGGCCGATGTGTTCTCTGCAATCCAGCTTTGAACGCGAGCGCCGATTTGATCGCGCACTTTGCGGAACAGCACGCGCCGCTCTTCGTTGGTTCCAGTGGCTTCCGCCGGGTCTTCAAACGGCCAGTGCTCGCGAAGGCTGGTGCCCGGGAAGATGGGGCAGTGTTCCGCCGCGTTGTTACAGACTGTAATGACGAACGGAAAATGCTGGCCAAGGTATTCCGTCACGTTCTTGGAACGCTGTCCTGAGATGTCGATGCCGATCTCGCGCATGACCTCCACTGCCAGCGGGTTCACCGTGGAGGGATTCGTTCCAGCGCTGTGCGCTTCGTACACGCCGCCTCCGCGGGCACGTAGAAAGCCTTCAGCCATCTGACTGCGGCACGAATTCCCGGTGCAGAGAAAAAGGACTCTCGTCTTCATACGCGTTCCCCGCTCACTTCCTGCCGTGCAGCTTAATGGAAGCGACCGCTTCCGCGGCCTCGCGAATCAACCTGCCGGGATTCTTGAGCGACATGACTGAAATTGTGGAACCGCAGCAGGAGCTGCCACCGCCGCAGGCACTTTCCGGGGCCAGAACTTTTACCAATTCAGCGCCATGCGCGATGCTGGGAATGCTGAGCTGGCGAAGGCCGGCGGCGAGCGCGGCGCTGAGATAGTCCGTCAGCAGGCTGGCGCCGGAGATGCAGCCCACATAGGCGCTGATGTCGCGGACCAGTTCCTCCGGCAATGTCTTGAGCAACACGATGTCGCTGACGGCGAAGCATCCGCCGGGTTTGAGCACCCGGGCGATTTCACGGAAGACGGCGGGCTTGTCCGGAGAGAGGTTAATCACGCAGTTGCTGATGACGTAATCGACGGTGCCGCTTTCGACGGGCAGGTTCTCGATCATCCCCTTGCGGAACTCGACATTCGTAGCACCTCGCTTTTCCGCGTTCCGGCGGGCGCGGGCCAGCATTTCGTCGGTCATGTCAACGCCGATCACGTGGCCGGTTGGTCCCACCCGGCTCCACGCCAAAAACGCATCGAACCCGGCGCCGGAGCCAAGGTCCAGCACTGTCATTCCTGGCTTGATTTGCGTGAGCGCCAGGGGATTGCCGCAACCCAGACCAAGATTGGCGTCACCCGCGAGTGCCAGTTCCTCCTCGGAATAACCGATCGCGCGGGCGACATCTTCGACCGGTGCGCCACAGGCTGAAGCCTCGCCCCGTGCGACGGAGCCATAATGTTCCCGGACGGCGGCGGTAATAGACTCGTTCTTCATGCTTTCCTCGTTTCCTCAGTGTCCTTCTGAAATCAGCTCGGTGACCCGGTTGGGAGCGGGTGCTCCCTGCAGGTTTACAAACTTCTGTGGTGCGCAACATGCGTGCAAAAGGCGGGAACGATCCTGTTGCATCTGCTTGTCTGCCGAAAGCCAGCGCAATGTGTCATCCAATAACCGGCGGGCAAACGCATCCTGCGGGAAAGCGATGCGGTAATGCATCCATTTGCCCTGCCGGCGCGCCGCCACCAGGCCTGCACGGCGCAGGTACGCCAGGTGCCGGGAGATAGTCGGCTGCGGCAGGTTGAGGATCTCCACGAAATAGCAGACGCAAACTTCCTGATCGGAGATCAGGTTCAGGAGGCGAAGGCGGGTACGATCCGCAAGACCTTGAAACAGCTTCTCCATCCGTGCGGTGGTGGTTGCGTCGCCCACGAACGAATCCTAGCACGACATATACGCCTTAGCAAATATGTACTCGAAATGGATTCAAGACAGGCGACCCGAAGAGACGCCACACCAGCCCAGGTCGAGAGAATTCCACTTTCCTCTATCTTCCGTGACGATTTAGAGCGAAGCGGCACGGGAGTGCAAAGCATTCTGTCCGCGATCTCACGAACGCCGATGCGACGCTCCATGAATCGCCATCCGCCTTACTCCACCCTGCAAACCTCGGCTGCCTCGTTGCGATAGACGCACCCTAGCGGAACCCGTGCCGTAGCCGGCAACACGACCCAGTTCACCCCGTAACGCACATGGAGCTGGTGGAACTGCTCGCCGCCAAACCTCTCGATGCCTCGTTGCGCGTGTACCTGCTCCTGCCACAGCGGAGCCAGACCCGGAAACACCGTCGCCGCACCGGGATCTTTTTCGTCCTCGGCCAGCAGACTCCGCATCCCCAGCCCGCGGGCACCGTAGCTTTCCTCGCCATGCAGTTTCATGTAGTCCGGCTCAATGGCAAACACGGCATCCCTGGGCGTGTTGGCGGCCGACCAAAGAAAGGCTTTCGCCCACGGGTTCCGCGCGCTCCGGCCCGGCCATTCCAAGTGGTCGCTCGTGCGGAATGAGTCATGCTGTACCCAGAACATGGTGCCCGCCAGCGGCACAAACAGCACCAGCCAGCGCCACGGTTTCCCGCGCAGCAGGAATTGCCCCATCAACCCGCCCGCCATCACCAGGAACAGAAAGTAGAAGATGTGCAGCCAGCGCATCGGCTGCAAGGCAGCCGCCTGTTCAGTTCCCGGAAGCATCGTCATCAGCGCGCCCACCGCAAACTGGAACCCGGCGAAAGCAACCAGCCGCGTCGCCAGCCGCTCCAGGATCGCCATCTGCTGCCACCGGGCGATGCGCCCGAACCACCACACCAACAACACTGGGGCCACCAGTCCCACCCACTCGTACCAGGTCCACTTCAGCGGAAAGTAATACCTCCGGTCCAGGGTGGCTTCCTTCCAGGCTTGCGATGGATGTCCGCCCAGCCCCAGTGGCAGCAGCATTGCCGTTAGCGGCTTCGCGGTTTGCCATCGTGCCCAGGGTTCCACGCCCACAAACACCATCAGGGAAACTCCAAACAGCGCCATCAGCGGGTGCATCAGCACGGCCGCAATCAACCACGCCGCACATGCAATCCAGGATTTCCTCAGACACGCGGCCAGGGCCATCAGAATCGCGCCCGTGGCCAGCGCCCGCGGGTGCAGATAGGAATCCACCAGGAAAAGTGACGTACCCGCCACCGGCAAGGTCAGTAGCACCGTCACCAGCACCACCCCCGCCCAGCGTCCGGCCACCGTGCTGAAGCAGGCCGAAGCAACTCTCCGGCAGCCCAGCAGCACCAGGAACGTCGCCCCCAGATGCCAGAGAAATAGCGCCCAGGCAACCGGCAGCCCAGTGCAGCGGATGCTTCCCGCCAGCGCTGGTATGAACAAGGAGGACTTCATCTGCTCGGTGAAGAAAATCGAATTCACCGGGTACAGATCGGGATGCAGGCTCTTGTTGAGCGCGGCCAGGTAAACGTCCTGGTCTTCGATTCCCACGTGATAGCCATGGATCAGCACCGCCGCCGCCGTAAGCAGCAGCAGAATACAAACCGGTCCCGGCGCCAACCCGTATTTGCGTATGGAAGACAAAGACTGAAATGTTCCTGGCAGACAATCTCCAACTTACCATACCGGCTCGCCGGCGGGTGCCCAACCACCTTCCACCCTGCTGCACTTCGGCTCGCACCGCCGGAAAACATCCGCGGCGGTTTTCTAAATGCTCACTTCCCAGTGCCGCTGCTTCCGGTAATATGAGAGACATGAAAATTCCACTGGCATTGTTGGGACTCACACTCTGTACTCTGCCTCTGCTCGCGCAATCGGCCACCCGGCGCGTCGTCGCCCCATGTGAACTCTTGACATCCTCCCTGACCCCTGCCGGCGGCGAGAATCCAAACAAGGACCGCGAATTCATCATCCTCGTGCAAAATAATTCCACTCGCCCTGTCGCCATTCCCCACTCCCCCCAGTTCGGGTGGCGGGTGGACGTGGCAAAAAAGAATGGCTGGAAGCTCAAGGCCGAGGGTGGTCCGGTGCGCCGGGCCAGCGCAACCGATGCCCATATCATCGTCACCGGAGTGTCCGGAGCGGCGCCGATGGTCGAGATTCCGCCCACCCACGCGCAGTCGTTTTCCGCCGATCTGCCCGAGGCCGCGCAGGCGTTTCACCCATCGCATCGTGGCCATTCCACTCTCCGGCTCACCCTTTACTGGGCGGCATCCCCTGAGTTGGCGCGGTTGTATCCCGCCGTCCCCGTCTGCGGCCTGGCGCCCGAGCTCGTCACCAACGCGCTGCTGCCCTGAGCGGCGCGGCTTCCCGCCTCGAATCCGGTTCCCGAAGCCGCCGTAACCTATTGATCCCATGGCGAATCAACCGTCCGACGCTGCTGGGTAAAGCAGGAAAGCGGCGGCAGAAAGTGATATAAGAAATAGAAACACCCAAAATCCGGTAGCACCGGAAAAGAGAGAATCGCACTGATGGCAAAGATCCCTGTAGGCATCCTCGGGGCCACCGGAATGGTGGGTCAGAGATTCATCCAACTGCTCGAGAACCATCCTTGGTTTGAAGTCGCATGGCTGGCCGCCAGCGAGCGTTCCTTCGGTAAAAGCTACCAGGAAGCCGCGCGCTGGAAGATGAAGACGCCCATCCCTGCCGGCATCGCCAAAATGCAGCTTTCCGCCGCCGAACCCAAGGGCGCGCCCAAGGTCATCTTTGCCGCACTCGATGCCGATATCGCCCGCGAAATGGAGCCCGTCTTTGCCGAGGCCGGATGCGCCGTCATTTCCAATTCATCGGCCTTCCGCATGCACCCGCATGTGCCTCTGGTCATTCCGGAAATCAATCCCGGCCATCTCCAGCTCATCCGCTCGCAGTCCTGGCACAGGCACTCCGGCGGATTCATGGTCACCAACTCCAACTGCTCGGTCATGGGACTGGCCCTGGCGCTGGCGCCTCTGCAAAAAGCTTTCGGCATTGAATCCGTCTTTGCCGTCACCATGCAGGCCATCAGCGGCGCGGGTTATCCCGGCGTCGCCTCCCTGGACATTCTCGGCAACGTCGTTCCCTACATCAAGAACGAAGAGGAAAAGATGGAGGAGGAAGCAGGCAAGCTTCTCGGCAAGCTCAAGGGAGGCGAGGTCGTCCCCGCCAGCTTCGCCATCAGCACCCAGTGCAATCGCGTCGCCGTGGAAGACGGTCACACCGAATCGATCTCCATCAAGTTGACGAAGCGCGCGACCGCCGAGAAAATCATCGCCACGTGGCGCGAATTCCGCGGCCAGGTGGCCGATCTTGATCTTCCGTTCTCGCCCGCCGAGCCGATCTTCTACGACGAGCGCCCCGACCGTCCCCAACCGCGGCTCGACATCGAACGCGGCCACGGCATGACCGTCTCCTGCGGGCGGCTCCGCCCCTGCTCGCTGCTCGACTGGAAGTTCACCATGCTCTCCCACAACACCATCCGCGGCGCCGCCGGAGCCGCGCTGCTCAACGCCGAATTGCTCAAGGCCAAGGGGTTTCTGGAGTAAGGGTTTGCCGTCATGATCGTGATGAAGTTCGGCGGTACCTCGTTGATGGACGCAGCAGCCATCCTTCGCACCGCGCAGATTGTAAAAAGCCGCCTGCAGCACCGTCCCGTGGTCGTGGTCTCCGCCATGGCCCGCGTCACCGACGCCCTCCTGGCAGCGGGTAAATTTGCCGGCGAAGGCCAGCGCGAGCAGGCTCTCGAACTCGCCCGCGGCTTGCGCCAGCGCCACCATGCCACCGCCAGGGAACTCGTCACCGACACCCAGTACGCCGTCCTCGGCGCGGAGATCGAGCATGAATTCGATACTCTCGACGAGTTGCTCAAGGGCATCGTTGCCGTGGGCGAACTCTCGCCGCGCAGCTCCGACTATGTCGTCAGCTATGGCGAACGTCTCAACAGCCGCATCGTCACCGAAGCCTACCTCGCCCGCGGCATTCCAGCCGTCCTGGTCGATGCCCGCAAGGTCATGATCACCGGCGCCCAGCATGGCCGCGCTATTCCCCAGCCGGATGAGATCGAGCATCGCGCCAAGAATCTCGTGCGTCCCCTGCTGCTCGACGCCCAGGTCCCGGTCCTCGGCGGCTTCATCGGCGCCACCGCCCACGGCGTGCAGACCACCATTGGCCGTGGCGGGTCCGATTTCTCCGCCGCCCTTATCGGCGCCAGCCTCGATGCCGAAGCCATCGAGATCTGGACGGACGTCGATGGCATGCGCACCACCGACCCGCGCATCTGTCCCGAGGCGCGCCGCATCCGCGTCATTTCCTTCGAGGAGGCTGCCGAGCTCGCCTACTTCGGAGCCAAAGTCCTGCACCCGGCCACCGTCCTGCCCGCCGTGCAGAAGAACATTCCCGTGCTCGTGCTCAACTCGCTGAACCCTTCCAACCAGGGAACCCTCATCGTCGGCCGCGCCCCAAAGTCGCACTCCACCTTCAAGGCCATCGCCGCCAAAAAACGCATCACCATCGTCGATGTCGTCGCCGCCCGCATGCTGGGCGCACACGGATTCCTCAAAACAATCTTCGACATTTTTGACCGCCATCACTGCTCCATCGACGTCGTTTCCACCTCCGAGGTCAGCGTCTCGCTCACCGTCGATTCCAACGAAGCGATTCCGGCCATCGCCGCCGACCTGGAAAAAATCGCCGACGTAAAATATGCCGGGCGCAACGCCATCGTCTGCCTGGTCGGAGAAAATATCCGCGAGACGCCGCAGATCGCCGCCCGCGTCTTTGCCGCCCTTGGCGACATCAACGTGCGCATGATTTCCCAGGGAGCTTCCGAGATCAACATCACCTTCGTCATCGGCGAAGACGACGTACCCGAGGCCTTGCGCCGCCTGCACAAAGAGTTTTTTACCGAAGTGGACCCGGATATTTTCGATTAATCCGGGTTTCCAAACCTGCAACCGCATTCGGCGCGACAATGGTTACTGCACCATGTGCGCGGAGACACTGCGATGAACTTTGTACTGTTGGGCGGCGGCAAGATGGGCGCCGTGGTGGCTGAAGTCGCCGCCCTGCGTGGCCACAACATTCAGATCATCGAGATCGGCGAGAACCACAACGGCGCCGCCCTCACCCGGGAGCGTCTCGCCGGCGTCGATGCCGTCCTCGAATTCACCACCCCGGATGCGGTCATGGCCAACATCAGGGCCACCGTCCGCGCCGGCGCCAACATGGTCGTGGGCACCACCGGCTGGTATGCCGAGCTGCCCAACGTGCGCAACCAAGTCGAGCGCGCCCGCACCGGATTCGTCTGGGCCTCCAACTTTTCCATCGGCGTCAATCTCTTCTTCGCCATGGTGCGGGAAGCCGCCAAGGCCCTGCATTACGGATACGAGTCCCGCATCAGTGAGACCCACCACATCCACAAACTCGACGCGCCCAGCGGCACCGCCGTTTCCCTGGCCAGGACCATCGAGCACTTCGGCGGCCACAAACCGCCCATCACCTCCGTCCGCGAAGGTGAAATCGTCGGCACCCACTCGGTCGAGTTGCTGTCCGGCGCGGATAGGATTACGCTGACTCACGAAGCCCACAACCGCCGTGGTTTTGCCGAAGGCGCCGTACGTGCCGCCGAGTGGGTCGCTAACAAGCAGGGATTTTACGAATTTCAGGAAATTTTTTCTGAGCTGAAGGGCTAGGGCCGTATGGTCAAATTACGTGGATGTGGAACGGCGCTCGTGACTCCGTTTCTGGGCGATGGATCAATCGACGAAAAGGCGCTGCGCGCGCTCGTGGTCTGGCAGATCGAATCCGGAATCGACTTCCTGGTTCCCTGCGGCACCACCGGCGAAACTCCCACCCTCTCGCACGACGAGTGGCGCCGGGTGATCGAAACCACCATCGAGGTCGCTGCCGGACGCGTCCCCATCGTCGCCGGCGCCACCTCGAACTCCACCTCCGAAGCCGTCCACAAAGCGGCCGAGGTCTCCCGCATCCAGGGCGTAGACGCCATTCTTTCCGCCTCGCCTTATTACAACAAACCCACTCAGGAGGGCCAGTACCAGCATTTCAAGTCCATCGCCGCCGCCGTCGACAAACCCGTCATCCTTTACAACGTTCCCGGCCGCACGGGCGTCAATCTTGAGCCGAACACGCTGCTGCGCCTCTCCGAGTTGCCCAACATCGCCGCCGTAAAGGAAGCCAGCGGAGTCATCGGTCAGATCGCCACGGTCTGCTCTCTCATCCCCGGCTTCACGGTCCTCAGCGGTGACGATGCTTTAATTCTCCCGGTGATCGCGGTCGGCGGAGTCGGCGTCATCTCCGTCGCCTCCAACGCCATTCCCAGGGAAATGGCCGACATGACCCGCGCCGCCCTCGACAATCATTGGACGCTTGCCCGGACTCTTTATCAAAAGTATCTTGCCCTCATGCAGGCCAACTTCATTGAAAGCAACCCCATTCCGGTCAAAGCCGTCCTCGCCATGATGGGACGCATCGAGGAAAACTATCGCCTCCCCATGTGCCGGATGCAACCCGCTCTGCGCGCCAAGCTGGAAACCGTCGTGCGCTCCGCCGGAGTCATAAAGTAAGTCAGGATCAGTGGCAACTAACGCTGGGTAAGTCAGAGTAAGTGCCGCGTAACTCGACCGGCAGTAAAGTAAGCTGGAACGTAACATCCGGGTAGGTACGCAGAAACCAATGCCAGGAGCCCCACATCTGCTGCAGCAGATGTGGGGGAGTGACCTGCCCTCACAACGCATTGATATCCACGTTCTCCAGCACCCGCTCCACCGCCGCCTCCCGCAGGCACTCGCGCAGCACGCCCGCTCCCACCATCCCCGTCGCGCCAGACACCATCACCTTCATTCCATTGCCGATCCCGCCCGCAACTTCGCCCCGGCGTACTACCGTCTGCGTTTTTCCATGCGCTGCTGCTCTTGCAGATCGGCAATCATGGCCTCATATCCGTCCGCCATGCTTTTGGCCGAGTGTTCTTTCCTCACCCATTCGCGGCAACCCTGGGCGCGCAGCTCGCTCACCTTGCCGCACGCCTCCACCATCTCCTCAACGCCGCGAACCATGAAACCGGTTTCCTCCGGCACCATCTCCCCCAACCCGCTGGATTCAAACGCGATCACCGGAGTTCCGCACGCCATCGACTCCAGCGGCAGCAGCGTTGTTGTCTCGGCCTCCACGGAGCTCACCAGCAGCGCCCGTGCGTCTTGCATGAGCTTTACTTTTTCCGCAAACGACCCTAACTCCAGCCACCGCACCTGCTGGCCGTCGATCCGCGGCTTCATCTTGCTCTCCCAGTAATGCTTCTGCCGCCCCGAGGCATCGAGGTGGCCGGCCAGCACAATCGGCAGCCCGGCCCGGGTGGCCGCCGCAATCGCCAGGTGTGGAGCTTTTTCCACGCAAATGTTTCCCAGCCAGAGCACGTAGTCGGATTTGCGCCGGCCAATCGGGTAGCGTTCCAGCGCAATCCCGTTCCGCACCACTCCCAGCACCTGCGGAAGATCCATGAATGTCGATCTTTGCTGGTCGCTCACACAGGCAAAGTAGAGGTTGCCCGGCAGGCCCTCGAACGCCTCCGCCGGATACATTTCGGCCGGCAAATGCAGAGTCGCCAGCACGTGCCCTCGGACCCGGTGCGCAAAACGGAAAAAGCTTCCGCTGTGGTCCAGTACCATGGCGAAGTCTCGCTCCGCGCAAGCCGACACCACCCGCTCCACGTGCGCCAGCCGGCGCGCCTCAAAGCCATCCAGCAACGCCGCACTCTCGCGCGCCGCCAGCAGCGCCAGGTCCGCCGAGGGGTACGGGCAAGCCGCCACCTCCGTCTTCCAGCCGCGCGACGCCAGCTCCCGTTCCAACGTCCACACCGCCTGTTCGGTCCCGCCCACGCTCGTCCCAACCACGGGCAACAAGGGATACGCCACCAGTAGCAACCGTTTACTCAACCCATACTCCCCGGAAACCGCCCCAACCGCGCTTCCCCGCTCTTCCGCCTTTCATCCTATCGTCCTACGCTCATGACGCAAACAACTTCTCCGCGTTGATGCACGCTGGAGCCCCACATCTGCCGCAGCCAGCAGATGTGGCCGCGGGTGCCCGAACTCCCGTCGTTGCTCCCGTTCTCAACCCCTGAGACCATGAACCTACTCCGGCTCAGCCTCTTCTTTTTCGGGCACCCGGTGCGCCGTCGGATCGGCCACCCTCGTCGGCTGGCCTACCTGTTGCGCCGCAATCGCCAGAAAGTAGGCATGCCAGAACGGCTCCCGGATTGCGCTCAACTGGCTGGCAATCGTCATGGGTGCCGCGTTGGCGGCCAGTGAGACCAGGGCCCACGACTGCGCATCCGGAGACAGGCACCCAACGCAGCCTCCGGCCCTGTACCGGCCATTCACCAGCCGCAGCCCGCGGGCGATCACCGCTCGCATCTCTTCCGGCTTGTCGTGCTCCCGCATGGCCTCCGCCAACTCCTGGAACGCCGTTTGCAATCCCGCGTCCACCACCGGAATCTCTACCGGCGGCGCCACCTCTGCGGCGCGAAACTCCAACAGCTCCGGCGCCTCCCGCCGGGCCAGTGCATAGGCTCTCGGAGCCGGCAGGCGCACCTGGTTCAAGGCTTCCGCCATCTCTTCCATCTGCGCCCCGGTCAGGGTGGAACCGGCGGCGAACGTCCGCAACTGCGCCACCACGGCCCGCCCGGCCGCCTCCGCGCTTTCCGCAGAGATCGCCTCCATGGCCGAGGCCTGCTCCAGCAGCCCGGCAAAATCGCTCACCCCGGACAAGCCCTCCTGCCCACGTTCGAAAATCGCGAGCACCTGGCGGAAGTATTCATCCGCCGCCGCCTCATTCGGCAGCAGCTTGGCCAGGGTTGTCGCGCTCGCCCCATAGGGAAAGCCGCCCTGCTCACCCCACCTCCGCCCGTGTTCCAGCAGTGTCTGTGCCCCGGCCGCTCCGTGAGTTTGCAGGTAGGCGGCAAACACCAGCCGCGCCGCCATGGTGCGCGCATCCGCCCGGTTGCCGCCCTCGCCCGGCAGCGAATCCAGCAACTCCAGTGCCCGCTCCGGATCGTACCCGGCCAGCCGCGCCGCCGCCGTCGCAATTGCCGCGGAGCGGGCACTATCCAGCTCTGCGGAATCCGATACGGGCAGTTTCCGCGCCAGCCCAAACAGTTCCTCGGCCCAGAGCTTTTTCTCCGCCGCCATCACCTCGGGACGCATCGTGTAGAGCAGCCGCGTCATCAGCGCCACGCGTTGCCTCGGCTCCAGTCCGAGCCCCAAATCGTAAGCGTTGCGAACCATCTGCTGCGCCACTTCCATCTGCGTTTTTGAAACCGCCGCCGGGCTCGCATTCTTGTGCTTCGTCTTTCTCGACACCCTCACCAGGCGTGCCTGTTGCGCCGTCACGGGCAGCACCAGCAGTAGCAGCAGCGCGCCCAGCATCCATTTCAACCTCAGTTTTCCGAACATCACAAGAAACACTCTCCCGCAAATGCTACAATCCCGCCATGTCCAAGGCTCGTGCAAAGAAGATAAAGCTCCTGTTGCTGGATGTCGATGGCGTCATGACGGACGGCAAGATTTTCCTCTTTCCCGCTCCCAGCGGAGCCGTGCAACCGCTCCGCGCCGCCGCCAAACGCAAGGCTGGCTCCGGTGGTTTCGCCATCTCCAGCGACGCCATGATTGAGGCCAAGGGATTCAACGCTCACGACGGCGCCGGTTTTTCCATCGCCCGCCTCGGCGGCATCAAAACCGGAATCATCACCCGGCGCATCTCGGAAACCGTCCGTCTCCGCGCCCAGGACCTTAAGATCGAGCACGTCTACCAGGGCGCGGCTGACAAACTCGCCGCCTTCCATGAAATCCTCGCCAAGGAACATCTCAAGCCCGAGGAAGCCGCCTTCGTGGGCGATGACGTCATCGACCTGCCTGTCATGCGCAACTGCGGCCTCGCCTTCGCCGTCGCCAACGCCCGCGAAGACGTCAAGGACGAAGCCCACGTCATCACCGACCACCGCGGTGGCGAAGGCGCCGTCCGCGATGCCATCGAATACATCCTCAAGGCCCAGGGCTTGCTCAACCGATGCGTTGAGGCTTACATCGCCGGCCGCACCAAGCTCGAAGACGAACAACCATAGCCTGCCCGCCGCCGGTGCCTCTTATCTGCCGTGTTTGGCAGATGTGGGAGTTGCCGGTGCCCCATCCGGGCCCGCCCTCCGTTTCGGGGGTAGTTGCTCTCGCCGTTGCTCCTGCTCTTGTCCTTACGCTGTCATCCTAAACGAAGTGAAGCACTCCTGCGCTGCCCAAATTGCCTGCACCGCTCCAGGCCTTTCAACCCGCAATCGATTTCTTCCCCCATGCAGTTCCGCGAGGCGAATTCCCTTGCACTCCCGCTCCTGCCTACCTTAGCAAGTCCTCCAACTCCACTCCCCGCTCGGTTTTCTCGTCGCGATACTTCACAATCACCGGCGTGTACAGGCTCAGTCCCCATTCGGCGGCCTTGCCTTTGAGTATCGCCCTGGCGCCCGCCACCACCACCGCGCCCTCGGGAACCACCAGCGGCTCGGTCTCGGTGGCGCGGTAAATTTCTTCCCGCACCGTGTCAAACAGCGGCGTCGAGCGCGTCAGAATCACGCCCGAACCCAGCACCGCCCGCCCCAGCACTTGCGTCCCCTCGTAAATCCCGCAGTTGCCGCCCACCATCACGTCATCTTCAATCACCACCGGGGTGGCGTTCACCGGCTCCAGCACGCCGCCGACCTGCGCCGCGGCGCTCAGGTGCACGCGCTTCCCAATCTGCGCACACGAACCCACCAGGGCATGCGAATCCACCATCGTCCCCTCGTCCACGTACGCGCCCACGTTGATGTACATCGGCGGCATGCAGATCACGCCCCGCGCCACAAATGCGCCCTCGCGCACGGTCGACCCGCCGGGCACAATCCGCACTCCGTCCCCGCACTTGAAGTGCCGCGCCGGATACGTATGCCGATCGACAAAACTGAATGTTTCGCCCGCGTGAGTCTCCTCCGCCGCGCCCAGCCGGAAGCCCAGCAGAATCCCTTCTTTCACCCACACGTTGGCCTGCCAGCGCCCGTCGCGTTTCTCCGCCGCCCGCACCTCGCCCTGGGACAGCGCCTCGCGAAACGCCTGGAACGTCTCCAGCGCCCCGCATTCTTTCTTCGCATCCATCCCCAGCGCGAACAACCGCTCAATCTCCAACTGTAAGTTTGCCATGATGCAAGCAGTATAAGTCAGCCACCAACCGAGCGCACAGCCAGGTGTTCTGATGCCCCAGGTTCGCCGCCGTTTCGAAACCCTGGGGTTGTTGTTTGCTATTTCCACCTGTCGAGCCATGCCCCTGTGAACGGATCGGGCCCGCATCTCTGACGACAGTTGGGACGGGTGATTTTACTTCCGGAATTTTCCGAGCCTGCCGTGGCGGGAAACGCGGCCTACCGGCGGAGAAGCGCCCTACCGAAGGCACGCAACACGGTCCAGGGATGGGTCACGAATGTCAGGATTTGCCCCAGTGCGGTTTGCGGTTCGTGGAACACGCCCAGTTGTCTCAGCACCGTGCCCCTGTCATAGTAGATTTTTTCCCCGGCCAAACGGTCGCTGGCATCGAACGTGTATACCCCACACAGTGGGAATTCGACCCTTCGCCCCGTCGCCGGGAGGCCGCGCCAGCCGCCCAGATGAGTGCCACGAATCACCACTTCGAGCAAAATTGCATCGTCGGTGACATGCCGGCGCTGTACTTGGATTTCCAGGTCAGGCAGCGCCTTCATCAATTGCTCGTAGAACTGGCGAACTCCGTTTCGTCCCTCATAGTGTTCGTCCCACGGCTCATCATCGTACTTCGCGGCTTCGCCGAAGGTGCGGAGGACACCTTCAAGGTCGTGCTCATTCTCAAGGCGAACGTGCCGCTCAACAATCTCAATGCGAGCCGGGCGTCTGTCCTGGTGGAGAAATGCACTAGCCACAATCACCTCGGGATTGCGCAACCGCTTGTGGGACGGCCAGCGCGCAACAACCAAACTGATGTGGCGGCTCGGTCAGGAGTTGCAAAAAACAGCCACGACGATCTGCCACGCATGCGCCTGGGATGCGCGGCCAGTGCCACGGTGAACAGCGCCGGCGCGACCGCCAGCATTGCCTGCTTTCGCGCTCAAATAGATACTCGCCTCGTCCCCGGCGTCTATCACTTCCGCGCATCCGGTGCTCCGCGGCGGTTGCCGCCACTTCCCCGGTGGGGAGAAGCTCTTTTCGACGCAGTAAACACGCCGGGATCAGCGCAATTTGACTTAGCCGCCTCCACTAAGTGAGAATGGTTGAGTCGCAAGCGATTGCGATCCCAACCAGAGTGGGCCTGTGGCGCAGCTGGGAGCGCGCTTCCATGGCATGGAAGAGGTCGTCGGTTCGATCCCGACCAGGTCCACCAAAAACTCCCTTACAAACAATTAGTTGCGGACGCCGCCATTATCCATGGATTCGGATCTCGTAACATTTGGCAGCAAATTCTTAGAAAGTCTCTTCTGCGGCGCCTTTTTGAGCTTCTTTCCGAACTCGCAGTTGATCGCATTCACCGTAGCAGCGCCGCCTTCCGGCAGTTCCTGCAGGCACCCATCGGTCGTGGTGGCCGGAAAGATGAGTGCGCCTGGAGAGGCATCTGGGCCTTGCTGCTTCCACTCCGTGAGTGCGTCGACGAGTGGCTGAAGGGAGAGATCTTCCACTGCTTGGAGGAGGCCTGAATCATCATCGGGAAGTGGCGGACGGAGTCCAACACATAGCGTCCGCATTCGCCGCTGGCCTACCGTCCGTCGACGCCTTCCGCAATCCTGGCAGAACCCGTGGCGGGGTGCGGCCATAGCGGACAATGAGCAAACAATGCGCTGCACTAGCATTCCACTTGCTGCAAAAGATCGGGCAAGGCAGGCCAGGCTTGCTCCGGCGGTACTAACACGCTGAGCAGCGGCGCTGATGGTCGTGCGTCTCGCCAGCGAAAACGAACTGGCGCAAAGGAGCTTGCAGACCGCGGTTGGGGTGCCAGGGACGTAAAACTCACCTGGGCCATTTGATTAGTCGTGTAACGCAACGCTGGCCAGTGAACTATGGACATGCATTCCGCTGCCGTTGTAGTTGATGAAACCCAACTCCCGGAAGCGATTCAGAAAGAAGCTCACCCTCGAGCGGGTGGTGCCGATCATCTCGGCGAGTGTCTCCTGGCTCATCTTCGCAGTCATCGATACCGGCTTGGAATCCTGATCAAACTTGGCCATTGGTTCAACGGGCGCCCACGTGCCGCATGCAGGATCTTGCGCCTTCACTAACACCGGCGCGGAGCGGTGGCTGCTGTCCATGGAGACCTTCCGCACGGATTGACGCATCCTGAAAGCCGTGCTGCTCAGAGAACATACGCCCTACCGTGGTCACGGATGGTCAATATGGATCATCTGGAATCTAGCTCCTTCGTGTATGTTCTTCAAGCTTCGCGGTGTGAGGACCCGAGCCGACTCGCGCCCGCCAAGGTCTCCCAAAACCGGCTTGGCATCACTCGCGAACACGCTGCTGGACCGATTGCCCCATCTCCTGGCGAGTTTCCTCTATTCTGACGTCGGGCCCGTAGACGCCACGCCACAAATAGAAATCGTGTGATCGCGCGCCGTCTACGCTGCACGGATGGCAGCCTGTCGCGTGCGGTTGCGAAATCGTGCGTGACTTATGTCCCCCGCACCTGCGCATGGAAACCTGGACATGGTATAAAGGAACCCTGATCCAACGATCGACACCTGGTCCAAGAAAGATTTGTTTCAGGAGTGTTGATATGTCCCGCGCGAAACCAAAAGCCGTTCATCCCTCGCTCGCCAAGGCCCCGACAGGAATTCAAGGACTGGATGAGATCTCTGGCGGAGGTCTGCCAAAAGGCCGTGTCACCCTGGTATGCGGCAGCGCAGGCTCCGGCAAGAGCTTACTGGCAATGGAATTTCTCGTGCACGGCGCTGTCGAATATGGCGAGCCTGGCGTGTGCATGGACTTCGAAGAAACCGAGGAGAAACTGGCAGCCAACGTCGCATCTCTGGGTTTTGATTTACGCGCTCTTGCCAAGAGCGAGATGCTGCTGGTAGACCACGTTTCCGTTGAGCGAAACCAGATTGCCGAGACGGGAGAATACAATCTTGATGGCCTTTTCATCCGTTTAGCCCACGCGGTCAAAACGATCAAGGCAAAACGCGTTGTTCTGGACAGCATCGAGGCACTTTTTGCCGGATTAAGTGACGCAACGATGCTGCGATCGGAACTCCGCAGGCTGTTCGAGTGGCTGGAAGACCACAAGCTTACCGCTGTGGTTACCGGGGAAGCGGGAGAGCACACGTTGACCCGTCACGGGCTGGAGGAATACGTAGCCGACTGCGTGATTGCACTGGACCACCGGGTCACGGAACAGATTTCCACGCGGCGGCTGCGAATCGTCAAGTACCGGGGCACTTCCCATGGTACCGATGAGTATCCGTTCCTGATCGATCGCGAGGGCATCTCGGTGGTGCCGATCACGTCGCTGGCACTTGCCCACGAAGCATCGACGGACCGCATTTCAACCGGAATCGCCGCATTGGACGAGATGATGCAAGGCAAGGGATTCTTCCGTGGCAGCAGTGTGCTGGTGACGGGCACGGCGGGAACCGGGAAGTCCAGCCTGGCGGCAAGCTTCGCCAGGGCCACGTGCGCCCGGGGCGAGTCCTGCCTGTATTTCGCTTTTGAAGAATCTCCCAACCAGATTCTGCGTAACATGCGCTCGGTTGGCATTGATCTGGAGCGGTGGTCAAAAAAGGGCTTATTGCACTTCCACGCGATGCGGCCAACCAGCGTCGGCCTGGAAGGACACTTGGCCGTAATTCACAAAATGGTCGGCCGGCTTCAACCCAGCGTCGTGATCATCGACCCCATCACGAACCTGGTTTCGGCCTCGGGCGTTTATGGCGTGAAATCGATGCTCATGCGCCTGGTCGATTTTCTAAAGGTGGAACAGATCACCTCGATGTTCACCAACCTGACCTTCGCGGGAGATCCCCAGGAGCGGACGGCGGCGGCGGTTTCCTCCCTGATGGACACCTGGTTTGTGTTGCGGGACAGCAAACCCAATGGACGACAGGGACGCGAGCTTCACATTCTCAAGTCCCGCGGCATGGCACATTCGCGCGAAGTTCGTGAGCTAACCGTAAGTAAGAGCGGCATCGAACTGGGCATCGTGCGGAAGAGTCACACGCCGGCCAAGGCCGTAGCAGGCCCAGGTGCAATCGCGGTAGCCGAATAGGAAGTTTGGCCCATGTGGAACGGAGACCGAGCACTGCCATGAAGAGCTCAGCAACAAAACGCCAGCCGGCCAAGAAGAGTCCGGCAACAAAGCGCCCGCCTGCCAAGAAGAGTTCGGCAACGAAGCGCCCGCCTGCCAAGAACGCAAACCGTGACTTCTGGCGATTGCGGCTGTACATAGCGGGCCACACCGCCAATTCGATTCTGGCGATCACCAACCTCAAGAAGATCTGTGAGGAACAACTGCAGGGCAAGTACCGGATCGAAGTCATCGACCTGCTGGAGAAGCCGCAACTGGCCAAGGGCGATCAAATCATCGCAATTCCGACCCTGGTGAGAAGGCTGCCGCCGCCGGTCAAAAAGATCATTGGCAATCTTTCCAGGACCGAAAGTGTCATTGTCGGGTTGGATCTGAAACCGGTGCGGCCAAAGTAAGGACTGCAAAAGCAGATGTCTACCAAGCGAGTGCGTTCCGATGGCCGTGTCCTCAAAAGAAGGATGACTGGCGAGACCGCTGGGCCTGAAGGAACCGGCAGGAGCCTCGAATCCTCGCCCCGTAGAGTGCGGTCATCCAAGCCGGCGGACCGTAAGAAAAAAGTCGTCGCCCAGATGCAAAGCGCCGAGGAAACCCTGGGCGCCATCCAGTCCGGCGAAGTGGATGCACTGATCGTTTCGGGCCGCGGCGGACCTCGGTTGGTTACTCTGGCCGGCGGCGAACCTGCCTATCGCCTGCTGGTGGAGGCCATGAGCGAAGGCGCGGCAACTCTGTCCTGGGATGGCGCGGTGATCTACTGCAATCGCAATTTTGCAAAATTGATTCGCAGGCCACCCGGAAGAGTACTCGGAATTGCGGTTCAGTCGCTGCTTGCGAAAACCGAGCGAGACAGATTTGAAGCTCTCCTGGCGGAGGCCCGGAAAGGAATTGCAAAAGGTGAATTCAACCTGCGCTCCGGTGACGGCAGCCTGGTCCCGGTCTATTTTTCCCTGAACAGGTTTCAAGGATACGAGGGCCTTGCTCTGGGCATGGTGATTACCGATCTGAGGGAGCAAAAACGCAAGCAGGCTGAAGAAATCAAACAAGCCGAAACCATGCGCCGGCTCCTCCTGGAACGCGTGCTTTCGGCACAAGAGGAGGAAAGGCGCCGGGTGGCGCGGGAATTGCACGACGAAACCGGCCAGTTGCTAACCTCTCTCCTGGTGGGCCTGCGTACCCTGGAACACTCCCAGAATCTGGCACAGGCCAAGGCCCTGGGGGATTCGCTGCGGGGGATCACTGCCCGGACGATCGACGAGGTTGGACGGCTCGCCCGCGGGCTGCACCCAATGGTGCTGGACGACCACGGCCTCGGTGTCGCACTGAGCCGATACGTTGAGGAGTTTATAGCCACCTACAAGATCGATGTGGATCTCAGGATGGAAACACTGGACCCCATTCTCTTGCCGTTGGAAGTCCAGACCGGGTTGTATCGTGTTCTCCAGGAAGCCTTGACCAACGTCGCCAGGCATTCGGGAGCCAGACGGGCAAAGATCCTGTTCGCGCAGTCGTCCACGGCCCTTGAGGTAACAGTCATGGATGACGGGTGCGGTTTTGACGCTGCAGCGGTGGCTGTCTCCTCGCGTCGCTTGGGAATTCAGAGCATGCGGGAAAGAGCAGCCATATTGGGCGGAACGGTCAGTTTCACGTCCTCGGACAAGGGGACCCGAATCCTGGTGCAAATTCCACTTCACACCCAGGATCTTCAGTCCTCGGTGGAACCGGCGAGTATTTGAGCATGCCGACGCGAACGCACAAGATCAGGATCATGATCGCGGATGATCACGCCATTCTCCGCGCCGGGTTAAGAATGCTGCTCAATTCCCAGGCCGATATGGAAGTTGTCTGCGAAGCTCCCGATGGGGAAACAGCCGTTCAATCGGCCATGGAAATGAAGCCGGATGTGGCCTTGCTGGACCTCACCATGCCTGGGGCCGGGGGAATGAGGGCGCTTCAGGAGATCGTGCGAAACTGCCACAAGACCCGGGTGCTCATCCTCACCATGCACGATGAGCCCGCCTATTTGCGATCGGTATTGGCTGCCGGGGCCTCTGGCTACGTGTTGAAACGGACCGTGGATACGGAGCTGCTGACGGCCATACGAGCGGTGCATCGCGGGGGGACATTCGTGGACCCGAGTCTGGCCAACATTCTTGTCCAGGATGTGCTCGCAAAGAGAGGCGCGAAAGCCCGTCCCACGCTGCCGGAAAACATCCTCAGCGAACGTGAGCAGCAGGTACTCAAGTATGTGGCGCAGGGATACAGCAGCCAACAAATCGCCAACCGGATTTTTGTGAGCGTGAAAACCGTGGAAACCTATCGTGCCCGAATCGCGGACAAGCTCGGGCTTCGGACGCGCAGTGAGTTGGTTCGATATGCGATCCGAATGGGCGAACTGGACATAGAGTCGCTGGAAAGTTAAACCGGGCCGCCCGGGCCGTCAGGTGAGTCTCTCCAGGCCACTTTGTAGGGGATTTCCCCGACAATACCCTCCATTCTTAGCAGCATCCCCGATACCCTTGCCTGGGGGACTGGCCGCACTCTAAAGAGGGGGAAAAGATGCTCGTTAAAGGTGCTATCGAGATCGCCAGGAAAGAGCGGAAGCCTGCAGGAAACCGGCGTGCGCGTTTGCGCCTGGTTGCAGTTCCGGAAGCAACGATCATCCTAGCAGGGACTAACCCGTCCCCTGGACTGCCTGCCGCATTCGATCCCCGCGCTTTCCTTACAAAACTCTCCGCTGGAAAAACGAAACAGGAATACCAGGCTGGTGAATCCGTCTTTGCCCAAGGGGACGCAGCCGATGCGGTGTTCTACATCCAGAGTGGGCAGGTGAAGCTCACGGTTGTATCCAAGCGTGGTAAGGAAGCCGTCGTTGCCATCCTGCCGGAAAATAGCTTCTTTGGCGAAGGCTGTCTGGCGGGCCAACAGTTCCGCATGTCCACCGCTCGCATCCTCGAACGCAGCACCATCATTCGGGTGGACAGGGCGGTAATGCTGGGCTTGCTCCACAAAGAAGCGGAATTTGCCGAACGCTTTCTCGCCTACCTGCTTTCGCGCAACGTTCGCATGGAAGCGGACTTGGTGGATCACCTCTTCAACTCGAGCGAAAAACGCCTTGCCCGCCTTCTCCTGCTGATGGCCAACTTTGGCCATGAGTCGAAACCCATACCGCTGATCGCGAAAATGAGCCAGGAAACCCTCGCCGAGATGATCGGCACAACCCGCTCGCGAGTGAGTTTCTTTATGAATCGATTCCGGGAGCTTGGCTTCATTGAATACAGCGGCGGCAGCATGCACGTTCACAGTTCGCTGGTTAGCGTCGTGCTTCACGATTAATGCAGTGCGCTGCTGACCGGCAACCTGCCGTTTTCGAGGTGGGAGGGAATCTTCAAAGATCCGATCACGACAGCGGCGGCCATCGATTGCCTGCTGCTCCACAACGTCATCGCGCGGCTCAACATCCCGAGCTACCGCCTGGAACAAGCGCGAAACACCGTCCACGCCCTCGGCCCTGACCAGGAGACCGCCTTTGCTTCTATCCTTTAACTCCGGGCGCGCAATCCACCCCGGCACCGGCCCCAATCAGCGGCTCGAATAACCCATCGAAATAGTCCGGGCCTGAAACAATCTCGTACGCAATAAAAAGTCCCCGGATGGCCTGGGGACCTTTGTTACGCGGAACCGGACTAGAAGCTTCGCGCTCAATCCGCGGATGACGCGATCTCACAACCAGTAGTTTAACTTTCCGATCTCAACAGTCACTTTGGCTGATTGGAAAACAGCGGTCGTCGGGAATGCGGTCACCACCCGCATGTTCCGCCTGCTTTCCAAGCCGAGCCTGCGCTGTGCTCCGCGCTGCATTCTTCTCCGCCATGGTGTTCTTCCCTTGCGGCTTAGCGGTCCTCTCCTGCCGCCAAAAATATGTCGAATGCATATCGAGTCCCGCTATGCATTCTGAGCACCCGAGGCCTGACTTTCTTTTCTCGAGTGCCCACACGTTGTCCATACCGACTATTTCTTTCCTGCTTCTACGGCCTGCGTCTTTGCGCCCCTGACTGCACTCAGGAACGGTTTGGCTTCGGGTGGCGCCTTTACTTTACCCGTCAACGCGGCCCGGGTTGTAACATGACGTCCGTAAATGGCCTGCATGGAATCATCGTCCCGACGAACTGAAGCGCCTGACAGCGTGAGTCCAGCAAAAGCTCCCTTGGCTCGGGAGTAGGTCAGAATCTCCGTATTGAGCTTCCAATCTGTATCGGCCGAAGCATGACGCCCTACCGGTCCGGCTGCCGCAGAGGCATCGGCTCCAAGTTGGAACTTGCTAGCCAGCAAATGCTGCATGCCTTTCGCACCCTGAATAATCATGACCAGGTCAACGCCCTCAACACCAATCTGCAATCCCCAGCTGCCGCCCGTGATCGCAAAGAATGCTGGTGCACTCCATCCCGCGGCGGTTCGGCAGGTGGCCACCCCTCTACCATTCTCCGCGCCAAACACGAATCCGCCCTTGATCATATGCGGAACAACCGCGATGCATTTTGCGTGTTCCAGGACTTCTTCAGGGATGCCGTTATCCGGTGCGGCCATGATCTCTTGCAGCACCTTTCCTGCGTTACTCAGCCGATCCGTTGATGATTCGCGAGCTGACTCCGCCCAACCCAGGCTGCCCAGGCTGAGCATCGCCACTAACAACATAAGCTTCTTCATGGATTCCATCCCTTTCTTTTTCCCCGCGCCGCGTTTCTTGCTCCGGTCCTATTCGCAGCGCTCAAATCTTCGAATTTTGCCCATCCATTTCTGAATGGCTTATCGAGTTTTTCTTAAGTCTTTGAGCTTCCCTTTCAACTTCGTGACTGTTTCTTTCGCTTGGCCTATCTGCTGTTGAACTTTGCCCGTGTTCTTCTCAATCTTTCCTTCCACTCTCAACTTGCTGTCATTTGTAACCTTGCCGACCTGCTCCTTGATCGTTCCCTTAAGTTCGTGGAAGCTACCCTTGATTTTGTCTGTGGCGCTGCTTTTCATATTTCTCCTTGGCCTCAGTGAACCTCGGCTTGCGCCTTTGAGTGCTAGCACCCTGTGTACTCTCGCGGGTTTCTCAAGTCTGAGCAATTTTGAACATCGTTACGTTTCCGCTGAACCATACGAGCGTGAGATTGCGACGGCAACCAAACGCACTCCCCCTGTAAGAGAGAACAAAGGACTCGTGTTTCTCCCAGCATGGCTTTGCATCTGGCGTCGTCTCGCGAAGCCAGGTCGAGCCCGGTCGCATCTTCTGAAGGGTTAGCTCTTTACTGCGCCGCCTCCTCTGGCATCTTGCAACCCTTCCTTGTCTCCTTGCGGTAGGTACCGCGCGGAACCGCCTTCACCTGGCTTTCGTCCACCACCGCGGTGCCTTCGGCCGGGAAGGTCACGCCTGCGGGTACGATCCAGAGATCCACCCTCTGATCATCACCGGTGCCGGTGCGAGGTTCAATGCGCTCGGCATCGATTTTGGTCGGGTTCACCGGCTCGACTGCCAGGTATTCCTTGGTGTTGACAGCGCGCTCGGCGGCGAACTCCGGCGTCTTCTTGCCCTTTACCGCGACGTTCTCCGAGGCTGTGGCGAACCCAACCACCACACCCTTGGCTTGCGGATCGGCCTGCAGAGCCTCGGCGTAACGGCTCAGTTCATCCTTGGCTGCGTTGTCCACGCGGGTCGGCGGCTGGTCGCAGTTCTTGAAGTCGATACTGCCGAACTTCACCGCCACCTTCTGCTCCGGAACGCTGCACACCACCGAAGTGCTGGCCGAAGCCGTCATATCGCGAGCGTCGGTCACCGTGCAATCGACGCCGATGGTGCTGGCGGGAACTCCTGCGGTGTCTAGGTTGAACGTCGGGCCCGTGCCGGTCAGACGGCCGGAGTGTGCGGTGCAGCTATAGGTCAGCGGACTATTGTCCGGGCTGTTGCCGACTGCCGTGATGGTCGACGAATCGCCGCACATCACCGAAGCCGGGCTGGCCGAAACCGCCAGCGACGGCCCACGCATCGGCGGCCGGTTGACGGTGAATGCCGTCTGGCAGGTCGCAGAAAGCTGATGTGCGCCTTTCCCGTTGTCAACTACCGTAGCGCTCACCGTGTAGCTGCCCGGAGCCAGCCCGGTGGTGTCGATCTGGGTGGAAGCGCTGTTGCCGGAAACTTTTACTCCGCTGCCGGACCAGCTGTAGCCGAGCGTGCGCTTGGGATTGAAACCGGAGCCACTGGCCGTCGCAGTCACAGGTTCGCCGGCACTCACTGCGGTTGGCTGGACCGAGCAAGACGCTCTGGCTGAGAAGACTTGCGCCGCGCCAATCGCGCCAAATTGCCATACCAAGCCAGTGCTAAGCCGCACACCACTCACTGTCGGCTGAAGCAGAGGCCCATAATCATGCTGCGCGTATTCCCAGTCCGCCTGGAAAAGCCGCAGGCTCACGTGGTGCACAATGGCCACGTCCACGCCGCCACCGGCGATGACGCCCCAGTTACTGTCATTGCTGAACGGGAAGGGCAGGTCCATCCGGTGCAGGCCGGCCAGTGCGTGCAGAAACGGAGTCACGCGTCCAGTCGGAAAGCGGACAGTCGGGCCAGCTGTAAACGTGTAAATCTGCGGGCAGCAACAACCGCGATGGTTGGCGTAATCCACTCCAAAACCGACATTACGGTTAAAGAAGTAGGTCCCGCTGATCGTATAGCCCGCGGAGATGTTTTCCTGTGCGCTGGGAACGTAGGTGCTGTAACCGGGATGCAGCCACGAATACCCGGTAAAGACGTCGAATCTCGAGGGGGGACGATCCTGCGCCGCTAGTGCTGATGCGAACAGCGCGACCGCAAGGAGTGCCAGGAAACTACGCAACTGCAAAACTTTATGGAGTGTCATATGCATTCCCTCTATCCTGCTTCCAAACCACTACCTGTCCGGCCCCGGATTTTGCCCGGGGCCGGTCCCTTGTTTACGGCGCTACCGCTGGCTTGGTAACCGTGCTGTCATTGAGCGTGACCGCACCAATCTGGGTCAGCGCCCTACCGTTAAGCACGGCGCCAGTGTCCAAGGTGATGGACGCATAAGCCATGATGGTTCCCTCCGTGACGGTAGTCGTCCCCAGAGTCGCCGAGCTGCCGACTTGCCAGAAGATGTTGGCGGCGTTGGCGCCACCCGCGAGAATTACCTTGCGCCCGCTCAACACAGTAAGTGTCGAGGACGGCATCTGGAAGATGAAGACAGCATTCGGGTCCCCTTGGGCATCAAGCGTGAGATCCGATGTCGTGATCGCAAAGGAGGAAATGCCCGACTTGTAGAGGCCAGGAGCAAGGGTCAGTCCGCCGAGCTCTCCGGTAGAGACAATGACAACATTCAAAGTTCGTCCAGCCGCGTCGTTGTAAGCGGTGGTCAGGTCCAGCTTGGCTTTGGCTGCGATCGAATCGTCAATGTACTGCGTCCCATTGATGACTCCCGGGGGGAACCCCGAGACCGCCGAACCTGGGCTGAGGCCAAGGTCGCCCGTGACCTCGGAAGGCCCTGTATTCGTCACTGTCGAGCCCGCCAGGATTACGAAACCTGTCGCCGATCCCAGATCCACCGTGGGCGGACCGAGTACCACAGCCGCAGCCGTTCTAAAGCTGAACACGTAGTTGGCTGCCATCGGCGTTGCCTCCACATCTCTGACGCCGGTGGTAACGGTGCATGTGTAGAGCGTATCCGCTTGCAGATTGGCGGTTGGATTAAACGATGCAATATCATCCAGTGCATCGTAGGTGACCAAGCCTGTTACGGGGGTTGTTCCAGGCCCGGTCAGCAGGACGTTCGCCGTGGTGATGGTCAGAGGATCCATCGCCTTGCTGAAAGTTACATCCACCGTTTTGTTCAGCGCTACCCCTGTCGCGTTGTTCAGTGGGCTGGTCAAGATCACCGTGGGCGGTGTGTCAACTACTCCGGGGCCGGTGGTGAAGGGGCAACTGAAGGGCTTGGCCAGCGCATTGCCAGCAAGGTCTTCGGCTCCCGTGGTCACCGTGAGCGTATACGAGGTGTTATCCGTCAGATCGCTGGTTGGGGTAAAGGTGGCGGTATTCCCGGTTCCAGCGTATGCAACTGTTCCGGGCACGTCCGCGGTCAGAGATGCCGTCGGAGCCAGGGTAAAGGTACTAGTGTTGATGGTCAGAGGATCCATCGGCTCGCTGAAGACCGCCTGTACGGTTGAATTCAGTGCCACGTCCGTCGCGTTGCAGGTCGGGATGGTGGAAATCACCGTGGGCGGGGTTTTGTTAACGGCTGCAGCCGTTGTGAAACTGCACGTGAAATTACTAGCCATCGGATCGCCGGCCAGGTCCTTGACGCCCGTTGTCACCGTGACAGTGATGAGAGTGCTGGTCGGGAGCGTGGCGCCTGGAGTAATGGTTGCAATGTTGCTCGCCGCGGCGTATGTAACAGCTCCAGCGATCGGGGTCGTGCCAGGTCCGGTAAGGTAAAGGTTGGCCGCGATGATGCTGGCCGGATCCATCGCCTCACTGAAGGTTACGGCGACTTTCTGATTGATCGGCACACCTGTAGCACTGCACGCCGGCGCCAGGGTCGTAACCGTGGGCGGACCGGTTGTCGCTGCCGTCGTGAAACCGCAGGTGAAGGGAACGACCGCCGCACCGAGCGCCGACGTTGCCGGCGGGCCTATGCTGATCGTGATAAAGGTGTTCGCGGGCAAAGGATTCACCGGCGTGAACTGTGCGGAATCGCTTGCCGCAATATAGGCGACAGTTCCAGGGATGGCGGTGGTGCCGGGTCCTGCCACCGTGAATGACGTGCTGTTAATGGTGCTTGCGGCCATCGCCGCGCTAAAGGCAACGGTGATTGGCTTGAGCCCAACCGGCACAGCGACCACACCGCATCCCGGGGAAGTGGACACCACGGTGGGTGCCGGGGGGGCAGCCGTGGTAAAGCCGCATGTGAAGTTGGCGGCCATCGGCGTGCCGCTGGCGGACTTTGCCGCCGTGGTGACGGTGACCGTAATAAGAGTGTTATAAGGTAATGCACCTGCGGGCGTGAACTGTGCTGTATCGCTTGCTGCCGTATAGGCAACCGCTCCCGCGATGGCCGTGGTACCCGGGCCCGCCAACGTGAGTGACGTGCCGTTGATGGTGCTTGGGTCCATTGCCTCGCTGAAGGTAACGGTGATCGGCGTAAAGTCGACGGGTACACCTGTCACACCGCACTTGGGAGTTGTCGCAGTCACGGTTGGAGCTGGACCGAGCGCGGTCGTGAAGCTACAGGTGCTGCCGGTGGCACTGACCCCAACAGAGCTCTTTGCCGCCGAAGTGATGGTAATAAGATATGTCGTGTTGAACGCCAAATTGCTGGCGGGGGTAAAGGTCGCAACGTCGCTTGTAGCATTGTAGGCGACTGTTCCCGGGACCGCCGTGGTGCCCGGCCCGGTCACTTTGAAACTGGTGCCGTTGATGGACGAAGCCTCCATCGCCTCGCTGAAGGTCGCGGTGATCGTACTGTTCACCGCCACGCCCGTAGCACCGCAGAGAGGTATGGAGGCGGTCGGCGGAGAGACCTTGCAGCTTGTGCAATCTGAGCACGCAGCCATAAAAAGCAGGAGTGGCACAACTGCGAACAAGCACAACCACTTCGTAATCACTCTATCTTTGCGCATGGCATTCATCCTCGGGGCGTACCCTGCCCGTGGCGGATGAGTGTAGCGAGGAGAATTCGAGCGATCTGTTCAATTTTGCACACTCTAAGATTATTTCTTGGGCGCCTCCTCGCTCGCGCTCTACTGCTCCTGGCCGGGTTCGCGGGACCCAGGGAAGGCACGCACGAGGAATGCCAAAGCTGGACTCGTAGACCATTGGGGTTGGAGATATGGAAATTCAGGGTTTCGCGGCTCCGTGTCTGGCTGTGTAGATGCTGTCGTCCTCTCCAGAAGTTGTCCGGAGACACTACGCCCCTTGGGTGGCCCGCAACCTGCCGCGGAGGACAAACAGATTGCCCTACCCACAGAGCATGAAAACCCGGTGGCGTTCTTCTGGATTTCCCGGTATCTCGCCTTCGCACCGCTGAATCCACGCCGTTTGCGGCCGTAACCACCGCCGTGGGAATGGCCTTCGTCTTCCTATCGCCCCCCACGTGCGCCTTCATCCCGAAGTACCGCTGCTTGACTTTCCTCGTCTGGTGCATCTCGGATCGCGCTTCTTGGTCGAGGCGGGCGCGTGAACGATCGTCGCATCGACGATGGCGCCGGTCGTGATCTTGAGCAGTGACGCTAGCCGCAGGCTTTGCAGTGGGAATTCCAGCTGGTTTGGCGTCACGCCCAGGTGAATTATGATTGCCTCCATTCTAAAGTGTTCATCTTCAGAACCTATGAGACTGCTTGCCGCTAGCGGCAAGCTACAGTTTCCAGCGTTGAGCCGTCCTCTGGTTGTGGTTCCCTGCGCCCCAGATTGTATCGGAGGCGCGTCTGAATGGTAAG
>Ga0326727_10003746_pt1 | contig 47792 bp, 49 predicted proteins | sample MB2enrmetagenome_FD_207643 | JGI IMG/M metagenome (GOLD analysis project Ga0326727, IMG submission 207643) | Lab enriched peat soil microbial communities from McLean, Ithaca, NY, United States - MB29MY | ecosystem: Environmental > Terrestrial > Soil > Wetlands > Peat | place: USA: New York... | reverse complement strand
GCCTTTGGACGGCCGGGCGCCAGTCGCGGCGCCAGCGCTTTCCCCAAGATTCGCTTCGTGGCGCTGTTGGAGAACGGAACCCACGTGCTGTGGGCCGCGCGCATGAGCCGATATGCCACCGACGAGACCGCAAATGCCGTCGAGTAACTCACGAACCGGCAAAGCATTCGATCTCCATGCACTATGGGTTCCACGGCGGGGTAGCCTGGGGCCATGGCGTGAAACCCATCTTTGCCGATCGGGCCGAGCGTGCTGAAATCGTTGTTCTTGATAGACTGCAGCATGTCGGCTTCGTGCTCGCTAACATCGGCGCGTACGGAGGACTCCTTGAGCTTAGGGCCATTCTTGCCAATCGCCAGCTCGTAGACGGGAGCCTCCACTTGCGCGCGGTGTACCTTCAGATGAAAGCGTTCCGTCAGCAGGTCTTGCAGCATCAGCAGGTACTGCGCCTTGGTGGTCCCGGCGGGCAACGTGGCAATGACCTCGAACCTGTCGGCATCCAGGTATCCCGCCTTAACAAGCCAACCGGGGCCGGAAATCTGATATTCACTGACGCCGTATGCCGTGGTCAGGAGTTGGAGAAGCGCGTACTTGTGGAACACGACCCGCGTCGGATCGCGAGATCCGGGACCTCCCTCCACGTACGGTATTGGCGGGATGCCGACTCCCTGCCACGGAGCCACGGGTTTGAGGGACGCGGCATCGAATTGCAGTCTATCCCCAGGCTGGCCGCCGCGCAGGTGGATGCACGCAACGGCAATCAGGGCGGTTGTGAGTATCACTCGCATCAACTTCGGATCTCCTTTCCGCATTTTCGCAGACCTGCGCCAGACGAAGGCGGCAATCGCAACGTCCGGGCAAGGGCGCTGCTTCCAAAGGTAGACTGCGGCAGGCCAAAAGGTTAGCAGGCGAAAGCGCCTGCCCCACATGCCTTCACAGTTTCAGCCGGCCCGACCCTTGCCCGCGCAGGTTTGGCTTGATCTCCCGCCGTAGCTCGAGTATCAAATCCATGACCAGTTGCTCTATGTGGTCGCGAACCGCGCAATGGTCCTCGTAACTCATGGCTACGGGATCGGGAACCGCCCACTCGCGAATGGGAGCGTCGCAATCCGGGAGGGGAAGACCGCTCAGGTTCACCACAAAGTCGAAATGCAATCTCATCATGTGGCGCAGGTCTTTGGGGAAATGATCGCGCACATCGAGGTTCTTTTCGAGCATCGCGCGAATGGTGTCGGGCATCACCTGGCTCGCGGGTCTCAGGCCGGCGCTGGCGGGAGTCATTACGTCCGCCCCATAGGCGCGCGCAAACGCCTCCGCCATCTGACTGCGGCACGCGTTGCCGACGCACACGAAAAGCGCGCGCCGCTGCCGGGCGCTCACAGGTTCTCCAGGAACAGCTTGTGGATGCGCAGGTCGCCGGTCAATTCCGGGTGAAAGGTGGCCGCCAGGCGATTTCCTTGCTCCACCAGCACGGGTTCGCCGGCGCACCTGGCAAGCACCTTGGCCTGGCGGCCCACGCGACGGATCCTGGGGGCCCGGATGAATACCGCCTCCATGCGGCCCGGCGCCGTGCGGCGCTCGAAATCGGGCTCCGCGTCGAGCAGGCTGACGTGGCTGTCGATCTGCCTGCCGTAGGCGTTGCGCTCGATATCGATGTCGATCACGCCGAGGCTCTCCTGCTCCGGATTCAGGACCCGGCCGGCCAGCAGGATGGCGCCGGCGCAGGTGCCGAAAACCGGCTTGCGGCCGCAAAACTCCGCCAGCGTCTCCATGAGGCCGTCGTAGCGTAATAACTTTAGCATGGTGGTGCTTTCGCCGCCCGGAATCACTAGGCCGTCGATCCAAGCGAACTGTTCGCGCTCGCGCACGAAGACCGGCTCGACGCCGGCGCCGGCCTCGGCTTTTTCGAGCGCCGCCGCGTGCGCCGCGAAATCCCCTTGCAGCGAAAGCACTCCGATTTTTTTCATTACCAGCCCCGGGTTTGCAGCATTTCGGATTCGGGCATCTTGGCGATGTCCAGGCCGGGCATGGCGTCGCCCAGAGCGCGGCTGGCTTCCAGCAGCTTCTCGGGGTTATTGAAATTCTTGGCCGCCTGGACAATGGCGCCGGCGCGCGCCGCCGGGTCGGACGATTTGAAGATGCCCGAGCCGACGAAGACCGCCTCGGCGCCAAGCTGCATCACCAGCGCGGCGTCGGCCGGCGTGGCGATGCCGCCCGCCGAGAAGTTGGGCACCGGCAGCTTGCCGTGCGCCGCCACCCACTCCACCAGCTCGAAGGGGGCCTGTAAGGTCTTGGCTTCATGCATCAACTCCTCTTTGCCCAGCACGGTGAGCTGTTTCATCTCCTTGACGATGGTGCGGATGTGGCGCACTGCCTCCACGATGTTGCCCGAGCCGGCCTCTCCCTTGGTGCGGATCATGGCGGCGCCCTCGCCGATGCGGCGCAGCGCTTCGCCCAGGTTCCTGGCGCCGCACACGAACGGAACTTTGAAATCGCTCTTGGCGATGTGATGCTCTTCGTCCGCGGGCGTGAGCACTTCGCTTTCGTCGATGTAGTCGACGCCCAGCGCTTCGAGGATGCGCGCCTCCATGAAGTGGCCGATGCGGGCCTTGGCCATCACCGGGATGGTGACGGTCCGCATGATTTCCTCCATTTTGGAGATGCTGGCCATGCGGGCGACGCCGCCTTCCTTGCGGATGTCGGCCGGAACGCGTTCCAACGCCATCACGGCGGAAGCGCCGGCGTCTTCCGCGATCTTGGCCTGTTCGGCGTTGGTGACGTCCATGATCACGCCGCCCTTGAGCATCTCGGCCAGGCCGACTTTCAATCGAAACTGCTCGCTTGTAAACTCAAACATCGCGTTCTCCTAGGTCCTTCGACCGCTTGATTTGTCTCTCGGCGCCTCGGGCCGGGCATGCCCGGCCCCTACGTCATGGCCAAGTCGCCAGCATTGCTTCACACCATGGCCGGCGCGGGCTCGGAGCCTTTTGAGGAGCTCTCGATCTCGCCCCAGACAATTCTTCCCAAAATCGCCAGGCCGCGGCGGATTTCCTCCGGCTCGAGGCCCGCAAAACTCAATCGCAGAGCGCCGCGGTCCACCCGCGATACGGCAAAGTACCGGCCCGGGACGTAGGCCACGCCTTCCTTCCGGGCGCGCGGCAAAAGGTCTTCCGCATCGAGCGGATCGGGGAGCCGCAGCCACACGTTCATGCCCCCTTCCGGGCGCGTCCAGCGCGCGCCGGCGGGCAGGTAACGGGCGCAGGCCTCCAGGGTAGCCGAAAGCCGCTCGGCTCCGGCGCGCAACATGCGCGCCCGGTGGGCTTCCAGGCAGCCCGATTCCAGGAACTCCAGCAGCGCCGCCTGGGAAAGCTGGTCGGTGTGCAAATCCGAGGCCTCCTTGGCATGCCGCATGCGGTCGATGAGGGGCTTGGGACCCACCGCCCATCCCACGCGCAGCCCGGGAAAGCTGACCTTGGAAAAGCTGCGCAGCAACACCACGCCGCCGTGTTCGTCCAACTGTTTGAGGGCCGGCACGGGTTCGCCGCGATAGCGCAGCTCGCCATAAGCGTCGTTTTCCACTACCGGCGCGCCGGCCGCGCGGGCCGCGTCGAGCAGGGCGCGCCGCGCGGCCGGCGGCAGCGTGGCTCCGGTGGGGTTCTGGAAATTCGAGGTAACCACGATCAGGCGCGGCCGCTCGCGCTCCAATGCGCGCTCGAGTTGCGCGATATCCATGCCATCGGGCCCTACCGGGATGCCCGAAAGCCGGGCTCGGTGTCCCGAAAAGAGATTCTTGAGGCCAGTGTACACCGGGTCTTCGACCACCACGGCGTCGCCGGGGCGAAGCAACGCGCGGGCCGCCAGATCGAGCGCCTGCTGGCAGCCGTTGGTGACGATCAGATCGTCGCCGGGAGCGGCCAGGCCCTGCTTGCGCGCATCGTCGAGCAGGCGGCGGCGCAGCGGTTCGTAGCCGCTGGGGGAACCGAGCTGCAAAATGTCGGCCAGATCCGGGCGCTTCAGGACGGCGGCGCAACTGGCGCGAAAATCGTCCAGCGGGAACAAAGCCCGTGACGGCCGCGACATCACGAAACTGACCGCCTCTTGGGAAAAACCGGCGGAGGGCGCCGGCGCCTCGCCGCGCTCCAGAAGCGAACCCCAGTCGAGGGCCGCCGGTGACCGGCCGTCTCCGGTCACGAAGCTGCCACGGCCCACGTGGCCGGCGATAAGGCCCTCGGTCTCGAGGATTTCGTAGGCCGCCGAGATGGTAGTCCGGTTGAGTCCAAGCTGGCCAGCCAATTCCCGAGTGGCTGGTAGTCTTTCGCCTCTAGCCAGATCTCCCGACCGGATCTTTTCGGCAATGCGTTCATAGAGTTGGCGGTACAGAGGCGCATCGGCATCGGGGTTGAGCGCAGGCCTGAACTCCATCATCCAGAGCATACCATATTGGATGGGTGGCGGCGCTCGGAGCCGCAAGCCTAAAGAGCCGCGATGCCGTTACGAGCCGCGACGCCGCTACGAGCCGCGACCGTAAGGGAGCGGTCTAGTCGCCGCCGGAAACCGCTCCCTTACGGTCGCGGCTCTTTACGCGCTCTGAGGACTTCGATGAAGGTCGGCAGCAGGGACGCCACGATGATGGCGATGATCACCTTGTCGAAATTATGCCGCACGAAGGGCACGCCGCCCAGCTTATAGCCCAGCATGGTCATCAGGAACACCCAGCCGATGCCGCCGCACACGCTGTAGGGCAGGAAGCGCAGGTAGGGCATCTCCATGACTCCGGCCATAAAGGCCGCGAAGGTGCGCACGATGGGCACAAACCGTGCGTATACGATGGTCTTGCCGCCGTAACGTTGGTAGAACTTTTTGGTGCGGATGACGTGGTCGCGCTTGAACAGACGCGAATCCGGCCGGCTGAAGATGCGCGCGCCGGTCCGGCGGCCCAGGAAGAAGCCGGTGGAATCTCCCAGCAGGGCCGCCGACGACAATATCACGATGACCAGCGCTATCTTCAACTGCCCGGCGCCAGCCACCATTCCCACCGTGAACAGCAGCGAATCGCCGGGGAAAAAGAAGCCCACCAGGAGCCCGGTCTCCGAGTACACCACCCCGAACAGCGCGGCATAGCCGAGCCACCCCGAAAGGAGCGTGCTCAGAAGATGGATGAGCCGCTCCGGATCGGTCAATGACCGAATGAAATCGAGGAAGGAGTGCAGCATCCGGTCAGCTCGATGCGCTGTAGCTCGCGATGAGCCGTTTCATGACCGCCTCGTGAACCTTGATCTTGCCCTGCCGGATCAACAGTTGGCGGACGCCTTCGCCGAAGAGCGAATTCCTGTCCGCCGACTTCTGCTTCTTGATTTCCTCGCGGAGCGTCGCTCGCTCGTCGGCCAGCTTCGCCATGTCGGCCGGAATGTGCTCCACCACCCGCGCCACCACGGTGGCATCCGGCATGGGGATGGGGCCGATGACGGCGCCGTCCGGCCGCTCGAACGCATCCTGCAGGTAACTGGCGGGGCCGATGCCTTCCACCGTGGCGCTGCGGTCGAACTCCGGCGTGGTCTTGCCTTCCAGTCCCATGGCCTTGGCGGACTTGATCAGGTCGCCGGACTTCTTGGCGGCATCGATCAACTCCTGCGCGTGCTTCTGCAGCGCCGCGGCGCTCCGGTTCTGGACGATGGTCACGCGAATCTGGTCCTTGACCTCGTCGAAAGTGGAAGGGCGCGCGGGCACAATGCCGGTCACCACGGCCAGCGCTACCTTATTGCCGGGCAAAGCGACGGGCTGGGAGGCTTCACCCACCTTGAGGCCCGAGACGGACTGGTCGAAATCGTTATTGGTCCCGATCTCCGGGTACGCCCCTCCGGGCGCAATGCCGTCGGCTTTGACCACTTGCATATTGAAGTCCGCGGCCACCCTCTCGGGGTGCGTGGGGTCCTTCTGCAAAGCGGCCTGGGCCTTGTCGGAGATGTTCTCCATAATGTCGTTGACGCGCTGCTTTTTCCATTGCGCGGCGAGATCCGCCTTCGCCTCGTCGAACGGCTTCAGGCGGGCATCCTGGCGCTCCAGCACCTGGATGATGTGGAACCCGTACTGCGTCTTGACCAGGTCGCTGGTCTGGCCCACCTTCTGCGTAAACGCCACGCTTTCGAACTCCGGCACGGTCTGCCCGCGGGTGATCCAGTCCGGCAGTTCGCCGGGGTCTTTGGCGTTGTTGGCGGAAGCGGTGTCCTCGGAGAATTTTTTCGCCAGCTCGGAGAAGTTCGCGCCGCCGCGAATCTGCTTCAGCAGGTCTTCGGCCTGGGCCTTGATTTTGGCCACATCGGCCGCCGGCTTGTCCGTGGTTTTCAATAGGATGTGGCGCACCCGCACGCGTTCCGGCGTGCGAAAGGAATCCCGGTTCTGGTTGTAGGCCGCCAACAGGTCGGCGTCCGCGGGCTTGAGGGATTCCTCGATCTTGGCCGGGTCCGCCAGAAGGATGATCAGGTTCCTCTCCTCCGGGACGGTGTATTTCGCCGCGCTGGCCTTGAAGTACGTCTGCAAGTCGTCCGCGCTGGGCTGCGATTCGGCTTTGTATTTATCCGCCGTGAGCTTGACGTACTCCACCTTGACCTTCTCGTACTTGCGGCGGTATTCCTTCTCGATTTCGGCCTGCGTGACCACCGTTCCTTCCAGGGCGACATCCGTCAGCCGCGCGGCCAGCATTTCCCGCCGCAGCGCCTGCTCGAACTGCTCGGGGGTCAAGTTCGACTGGGAGAGCGCCGCGACATAGGCGTCCCGGCCCAGGTACTTGCCATCCGGGAACAGGTTCGGAAGCGTCTGTCGGATGGCGGCGGTCAACTCCGCATCGCTCACCTGGTAGCCCAGACGCTGCGCTTCGTAAGCCAGGGCGCGGGTCATCAACATCCCATCCACCATTTGGGGGATGTACCGGGACACCACGCTGGGGGGGATCTGCTGCCCCTTGAGGGTGCGTTGGAGCTGGTCGGTGACTTCCGGCACGGTGAGCGGGTCCTTGCCGACATCCGCCACCACCATGTCCGACGGGTCGGCGCCGGTGTTGAAGCTGGGGACCAGGTAGGTAAGCATCGAAAGCGACACCACCACCAGAATGCCGCCCAAAAGGATGCGAACGGCCTTGTCGCGACTACGAAACAGATCAAACATTGCCGATAGAACTCCTGAAAAGGGGAAGTCTCAGTATAGCAAGCCCGGCAGAGCGATACAGGCCTCGCCGCTGCAACAAGATAGCACGGGCCGTGCCGGGCGTGCCCCGGGGCCTGCGGAGCCCCGTGAGCCGTTGTAGGGGCCGAGCATGCCTCGCCCTCGGGCCACGCACCATCGCCGGCAATCGCTCCCCGATGGTTACGGCTCAATATCGGTCTGGCGAGCCGCGACCGTGAGGGAGCGGTGGAGTGGCTGGAAGCCCGCTCACGGGTCTACCCAGGCTGCTGCTGGGTGAGGCAGTGGAGCGCGCCGAAGCCCAGCGCCAGGTCCACGGCGTGGATGCCGACCACCGGGCGGTCGCGGAACAACTCGCCCAGCGCGCCGAGGGCCGCGCGGTCATGCGGGTCGTTGAACGTCGGCGCCATGACGGCGGCGTTCGAGATATAGAAGTTGGCGTAGCTTGCCGGCAGGCGATCGCCGTTGAAGAACAGCGGCGCGGGCATCGGCAAGGGGACCACCTCGGGTTTGGAGCCGTCTTCCAGGCGCAAGCCCTGGACGCGCTCCCAGTTTTCGGCCAGGGGGCGGTAGTTGATGTCCTTGGGGTTGTCCTCGCGGACCAGCGCCAGGGTGGTGGGGTTCACGAAGCGGCAGACATCGTCCACGTGGCCGTGAGTGTCGTCCCCCGCGATGCCGTCGCCCAGCCATAGGATGTTGGTGGCGCCCAGGTATTCTCGCAGGGCTGTTTCAAAGCCCGCGCGCGAGAGGCCCGGATTGCGAACCTGCCGGCGGCGGGAGAGGTAGCATTCCTCGGTGGTAACCAGCGTGCCGCGGCCGTTCCCTTCGATTCCGCCGCCTTCGAGCACGAAAGGCTTCCCGTCCGCGCGCGCGTCGAAGAGGGGCGCGCCGAGCAGTTTCGCGGCGGCCTCGGGCACGCGGCGGTCCTTCCGCCAGTCGGAGTAGCGGGCCCAGGCGTTGAAGTGGAAATGCACGATGGCCGTCTCGGATTTGCGGCCGGTTCGCCGGCCAACGAAGACCGGGCCGCTGTCGCGGGTCCAGCCGCGGTCGGTGGGGTGGATGACGAACTCGACTTGGCGGAGGTCCGCCCCCGCGCGGCTCAGGTAGCGGGCGGCCAGCTTCCGCTCGGCGGGCGAATCGACCAGAATGCGCACCGTCTCGCCGGGGGAGATCTTGCGCACTATTTCGCCGTACACCCAGCGGATGGTATCGAGCTTGCCGGGCCAATCCGTGGGATGATGCGGCCATCCCAGCCAGGTGGCGGCATGATTTTCCCACTCGGCCGGCATAGCGAACCCGAGCGCGGCGGGCGTTTCCAGAACGGCGGTAGCGGAACGGGACATCAATATCGAGGGTACACCGTGGAGCGGGCTTCCAGCCTGCCATGCCGGCATCCGTGCCGGCATTCTTCCGCGCCCAGACCGCCTCTCGGCGCGGCGAAAAAGAATGCCCGCAGAATGCGGGCATGGCAGGCTGGAAGCCCACTCTACGGGCCTGTATAATGGCAAGACCCCGTGCGCATTCGCTTCCTCACTTCCACGCCGCTCGACATCCGCCGCGGCAGCGGAACATACGTCGGCATCCATGTTCTGGCCGTGGCGCTGCGGGGGTTGGGCCACACGGTGGATTTCGAGACGCCGCGCCTGCGCCTGCCCGTGTACACGCTCGAGAGGCTGATCTTCAACCGCCGGTTGAAGCCGTGCCCGGATTGCGATCTGACGGTGGGTTTCGATCTGGACGGCTACCGCATCGCCGCGGGCAGCCCATCGCACGTGGCGGCGCTCAAGGGGGTGGTCGCGGACGAGGTGCGCTTCGAGCGCGGCCTCACGCGTCTCACCATGACCATGCAGGCCGGCCGCGAGCGCCTGCACGCGCGGCGCGCGGCGCGTGTGCTGGTTCCGAGCGCCTACTCGGCCGAATGCGCGCGCGAGTTTTACGGCCTGGCGGAGCTGCCCCGCATCGTTCCCGAGCCCATCGACTTGGCCGAATGGCGCCGCTTTCTGGGCCTGAATCCAGCCGGGAGCGCGGGCTTCACCGTGCTCTTCGCGGGCCGCCTCTACCGGCGGAAGCGCGTGGATACGCTGCTGCGTGCGGCCGCCCTGCTGCACGGGCGCATTCCCGGCCTGGCGGTGCGCATGGTGGGCGATGGCCCCCATGCCGCGCCGCTCGGCCGCCTGGCGCGCGAGCTGCGTCTCGCAGACACCGTCCACCGGCTGGGCGACGTGCCCCGTTCACAGCTCGCGGCGGAGTACAATCGGGCCGACGTTTTCTGCCTGCCCAGCGTGCAGGAGGGCTTCGGCATCGTCTTGCTGGAAGCCATGGCCGCGGGAAAGCCGATTGTGGCTTCGCGCGCGGCGGCGATTCCTGAGGTGGCGCCGCATGGCCTGCTGGTGGAACCGGAAAATCCGGAGGCGCTGGCAACCGCCATCGAGACGCTGTACCGCTCGCCGGAACAGCGCGCGGCCATGGGCGCGGAAGGATTGCGGCGGGTGGAGGCGTTTGACGCGCCGCGGGTAGCGCGCCTGTTTTTGGACGCCGCGTGCGCGGGCGCTACTTGAAATTCAGGGTGATGATGAAGGGCACGCCGGTGGGAGCCCCGGGCGCGGGGTTCACCACGTAGACGCCCTCCATACCGGCGGATTCCGAGAGCGTGCCGGAAGCGCCCTGTAGTACTTTGGAGCCAAAGGCATCGGCGTTGGCGGGGTTCACGGGAGGCTGCTCTTCGCGGGTGAACAGGACGTAGATCTCCAGGCGCGCCGGCGCATAACTGAGCTCGATTCCAGGCGTCTCCGCCGCCTCAAAGGGCTCTACCTGGCGCTGTAGCAAAGTGACCGAAGTGGCGCGCAGGAGCGCGCAGAGATAGCCGCTGGAATTGGGGACGAACCGCAACTTCACCGTGTCGCCCACGGCCAGATCGCTTCCGGCCGCTAACTCCTGGTACTGGCCGGTGGCAGCCCGGCGCAGGACCTGGTAGCGGACGCCCAGGCTGGCGGCCGGCAGCGCCCCGTCCTCGTATTGGGTGGTCTGCCAGGCTTGGCCGTCGTTGACGCTCAAGTTCCCCAGCGCCCATGTGGCCGCCGGCGCCGCATCCGTCTTGCCGCGAGGGCTCGCCGCGGCGCCTCCACCACGGCCTCCGCCACCGCCTGCCTGGACTGGTGCGCTCTCGGCCTTCAGAACGGTAGGCGCGAGCGCGGGGCCGTAGAGCTCGCGAGCGCCTTGCGACGCGCGGACGGACGAAAGTCTATCCGGCACGGCGCCCATGGTTCGGTTGGGCGCGAAGCCGCCCGCGCCGCGTCCATACACGGGCAATGGTCCCGGTGGGCTGGGTCCCGACGGCCGGGCAGCGACGGCGCCGGTCTGGAGGAACTCCGGCCTTCCAAGCGAGGCGACAGTAATGGAACCGGAATCGTAGAGAATACTCAGCACGGGCATAACGTCAACCCGGCCCGTTATTGCAGCCGGCGCGGGCGTCGCGGGAGCCGTCTGAGTCATCGGAGCGGCGCCGGTGGCTTCGGTTGTCTCGTCCCGAAACGACTGGACCCCCGCAATGCTGGCGAACCGGTCCGCCTTCGGAGCCGGCGGTGGCGGCACGGGCGCCATGCGCGGCAAGGGCAGATTCACCGGCGCGGGCCTCGGCGGCGCGATCACCGGCGGCGGGGGCACGGCCATCGCGGCTGGAGCGGGCTTCTTCGTTACCGCCCCAGGATCGAAGACGCGGTGTTTCTCGGGAGGCGCCGAATCGCGTACTTCGACGCTCTGGCGCTCCATTTCGGCGATGAGAGTGGGTTTCCGCCAGTCGCGAGCCTGCCACGCCACATACGCGCCGACGGTCAGAAAACAGGCCACCGCGGCTATGCCCACGGCATGGTTCCAAAGCCAGTTTTCCAGCGGCCGGAGCCGCGGAAGGCGGCTGGCAGGCGAAAGCGCTTGCCCCACAAAACGAGGGAGCAAGCTATCATCCAACGCCGCCAGAAGCTGGGCGCGGGCGGCGGGGTCTTCGAGCAGGTCGCGCAGCGGCTGCTCCTTCGCCAGGGCGTCGAACAACTCCTGATCGTCCAGCGCCGCTTCGAAAAGCGCCTGCCGCTCCTCCTCCGTGAGCGTTCCGGTGGCGTATCCGCCGAGCAGTTTTCGGATGTCTTCCCGCTTCATCGCTTTCCCGGCTCCCAGCTACCGCCCATCAGCTCCAGAAGGTGTTTCCGGCAACGATGGTCCCAAGTATAAACCGTGTTGATGGCGCCAGCCCCCATGATCGCCTGGATTTGGGCGAAGGTCTTCCCCTGGAGTTTGAGACGGTTCAACTCACGGCAGCGTTCTCCCAGTTGGCCCATGGCGCGCTCCAGGCGCTCCAGCATCTCCTTTCGTTCCAAATAGTCCGCCGGATTGGGGGCCAGGTCCGGCAGCGGAATGTCGGTCACCGAAACCTGGCTGTATTCGCCCCGCCGCGCCGTCTTCCGGCGCTGGCTCAGGACCTTGAACCTGAGGATCTGGAAAGAAAGCGGCAGCAGTTCTTCCAGGCGCTCGACATGGGCGTATTTTTCGTGCAGCAGCATGAGTGTTTCCTGCGCCAGGTCTTCGGCCGCATCTCTCTCGCAATGGGATGCCGCGAAGCGCACAATCCTTTCACGAAGCTTGGCGAGGATCTCGTCGCGGTCCACGGGGTTCAGTGAAATGATAGCAGGGCAGGGACTGCGGGACGAACCAGCCAAGTGGCGGCTGCCATTTTCCGGTAACGCCGCTCGACCACAATGGCCGTTTTTCACTGAAGATGTATCTGTTTGGCCCGCCCGGAGAATTATCAGGGACCGTTCAGCGGGCCGAAAAACAACCACGCGCCCGGCTCTTGATGGGAGGCGCCGATGCTCTTACAGCACGTTTCGGGCCTCTAGCGCTTCCGCGCCGACTGCTTGTTCAGGAGAGCCATCAGGGGCGCGGCCGATTCCGGCGCAGCCCTTCCACTGGTCACAATCTCCCGGTTCTCCAGTTTCGACCCGTAGAGCGCGGCGTTGTCGTCCAGGTCCTCCCGCAGGGTTGCGCCTTCCAGAGCGACGCCTGCAAACAGGCCCTGGGACCGCGACCACGAGAGGATCTCGGCGTGCATCTGGGCGTCGGTTTGAGCCGCCGCCGTACGCCCCACCGGGCCCGCCGCTACGGATACTTCGCCGCCCAGAGTGAACTTGCTCGAAAGCAGCTTGTCCGCTCCGCGCTCCGACATGACCAGCATAATCAGGTCCGTCATCGAGCCGCCGATCTGAAAGCCGAAGCTGCCGCCCTCGATACGAACCGAGGCGGGCGCCGACCAGCCGGGACCACTCTTGCTACGGCAGGAGATAAATCCCTTTCCGTACTTGCCGCCCACTATGAAAGCCCCCGTCTTGAGGCTTGGCACGATGACGATGCAGTATGCCTTATCGAGCAGATCCTGCGGAATCCCTTTGTCGGGCGTCGCCATTATCTCCGAGAAGACCGACGCAGCCTGGCCCAACCGGCTCGCGGGCTCCGGGTCGACGGCCATCAACGATGTTGTCAGGGTTGTCAAGGCCAAACCGGCCATGATCGTCATTTTCATCTTCTTGCCTCTTCCGCCGCGCGCATCTGGCGCGACTTTTCTGTTAGTGCACGGTGGGCGCCATCCTTAGCCCATCCGGCTGGGGCAACCCTGCTTCGGTGCAGGCGAAGGCAGTTCTGGGCGCCTAAGGGACCTCCGCCAAGCTGGCGGCGCCGCTCGAAATGCAAGTTCCGTCACGGGAAGCGCAGGATTTGCCTTGCGGCCCCTTGGCGTCCCTGCGGCGCTAATGCATGGCGGCCAGCACTTGCTCCAGCGGAATGGTGGCGAACGTTGTGGCGTAGTCGGATATGCCGTAGGGAATCACGAGTTGTCCATTATGCACCAGGCTGCCGCACGAGTAGACCACGTTGGGAACGTAGCCGTCGCGCTCGTTTATGTTGGGCCTGATCAAGGGCTCGGGCAGGCGGCCGATCACCTTCGTGGGGTCGTCCCGGTCGAGCAGGAAAGCGCCGATGCAATACTTTCGCATGGCCCCCACGCCGTGGCTGATTACGAGCCAGCCGGCTTCGGTTTCGATGGGCGAGCCGCAGTTACCCAACTGGATGAATTCCCACGGGAACTTGGGCTCCAGGATGAGTTGCATGGTGTCCCAGAAATGCAGATGATCGGAGAACATCACGTAGATATTCTCCGCGTCCTGCCGGCCCAGCATGGCATATAGGCCGTTAATCTTCCGAGGGAAGAGCGCCATGCCTTTGTTCTCAACGGCCGAACCATTCAGGGTGATGAATTTGAAACGTAGAAAATCGGACGTTTCGAGAAATTGCGGCAGGATCATTTTACCGTCATACGCGGTGTAAGTGGCGTAAAAAGTTCCTGTTCCGTCTTCATTGTGGAAATAGACGAAGCGCGCATCCTCGATTCCGTTGCTTTGCGAGGGCGTGACCGGAAACAATACCCGCTCGGACAAACCGGAATCCGGGGTGAACTGCACCTCGTAATTGGATTGGGCGAGCATGAGGGTTTCCCGGGCTATACCCTTGGTGGTTTCCCGCGCCCGCTCGGGAAGCTGACTTGCGGCGCGATCGATGCTGGCGCGCAGCTCTTGCATCGTGAACGCGTCGGGCAAGCCGTTGAGAACCTCCCGGTTGAAGCTGCCCATCAGGCGGAGTTCCTGGAGCTTCCGCTCGAACAGGGGCTTTTCAAACGCCGCATTGGGCACTTGCATCGGCTCGAGGCTGTAGCGGGAGGGCACGTCCATTGTGATGTTGGAATCGGCGCCCAATATTCCGCTGCGAAACACGATGGAGGAAACGTGCCCCTCGGCGGTGGCGCGCAAGCTCAGGATGAAACGCAACGAACCCGGCGGAACGTTCGACTGATCGGGGTGCCGCACCATGGAGGGATTGAACAGGGCGGCGGCTTCGAGCGAATACTCGTGGGTGAAATACCCGCCCAACAGCAACTTCCGTTCCTCGGACAGTTTCTGGCCGTTGAGCAGATAGGGGCTGACCTCGTCAAAGCGCCGGCGCAGGACTTCGTCGATCTTCAGTTGGCGGTCGCCGAACTCGGCGCGAACGCCCTCCAAAAGGGCGTGGACTTCGTTCTCGGGGAGCGCCATGACGCGGGCGGCTATCTTGATGGAGCGGTGGTCGCTCATCAGACGAAAGGGCCGGGCCAGCACATGCGTGGGGTCCGGGTCCAAGGTGACGGTGCTGCGTCTTACGTCGATGGGTTTCATTGGGTGATGGAAGTTGCCAAACCGGCTTGTCGAACGCCAGTCGCGGTGTTTTGCATGAGCCGCATTTCCGCCAGCGAAAGAAGAAAGGCAAGCGTGGATTCCGCCCCCTGGTTTTGGTTGACCCGGTCGGCGTGCAAGCCATCGCGGCAGCCGCCGGTCTGAGGGCAGTAGACTTCCAGCCCGAGATCGTTCCAGCCAAGGAACCAGTCGAAGGCGCACTGTGCCTGTTCGTACCACCAGGGGACGGCAGTGGCGCGATAGGCCGCCAGGCAAGCCGAGATTGTGGCGTGCGCCTCGATGGGCTGCTGATCGAAGTCGGCGCGTGCGCCATTACGCTTGTAGAAGCCGTTGCTGCCAATGGGCCGCAGTTGGCCATGCGGCGAGGTCTGCACGCCGACCAGCCAGCGCAGCGCCTGTATACCTCGTTCGTAAACGCCGGTTTGTCCAGTGGCGCGGCCGCTAACAATCAGGGCGTGCGCCAGTTTGGCGTTGTCATAAGTCAAGCTATCTTCGAACCAGGTCCAGCCGGGCCCGGCCACTTTGTCGAAGATCGCCACCAGGCGATTGATCAGCTCTTCGCGGACATCGTTGGTCGCACGGCCGCCCTTCATGTTGCGCAGATGTTCGTGTATGCCCATCAGAGTGAATGCCCAGGCCCGCGGCGAGGTGAAGCCCATCACGGCCGGCAGCGCCTGCGCGAAGAGTCGCTCGGCCATCGTCTGGGAACTCCAGTGCGGTGAGCGCCCCACGGCCGTGCCCAGCGCCCAAATCGCCCGGCCATGACAATCTTCGGATCCGCGTTCATCGAGCCAGCGGCGACCCGCACTCAGGAAATTGTGGAAACGGCCCGTTTTCGAATCGTAGGCATAGTCCAGGAAGGCGGCGTAGGTTTTGGCCAGCGCCCGGACGCGCTTGGGAGCTTCATCCAATTGGCCAAGGAGCACAGCCGCAATGAGCCCGCGGGCATTGTCGTCCGTGCAGTAGCCTTCGGCGAGATTCGGCTCGGTGAGGCGCGCGTGCTGGAATATGCCCATCGAGCCAGTCATGTGGTAGAGATGACCGAGATTCAACTCGGGGGATTCACGCGGCCGCATGGCCGAACTCTCTCGCCGCGACCGATGGGCGAGGCGCCGCCACCGCCTGCCGCCGCGCCAGTTCAAAGGAGCGCATGTACAACCCCGCCGTGTTGCTCCACACCATTGCGCGGCCCAGCCGGTAGGCGTTGTCGCCCATGGCGCGCCGGCGCGCTCCGTCGCGCAATAGCCCACTCGCCTCGCGTGCAATCGCCTGCGCGTCCCCGAATGGCGCCAGCACGCCGCGCCCGTCCCGCAACAATTCGGTGGCGTGCCAATACGGCGTCGAAATCACGGCTTTGCCCGCGCCGAAGGCGTAAGCCAATGTACCCGACGTGATTTGAGCTTCCTCCAGATAAGGAGTAATGTAAAGATCCGCCGCTCCAATGAATTCGGTCAGCTCCTTCAGCTCCACAAAGCGGTTGTGGAAAACGACGTTGTTCTCCAGTCTGTTCCTCTTGACGACGGCCTCGAGGCCCAAGCGGTAGGCTTCGCCACGCGTGCGCAACTCGTGGGGGTGGGTGGCGCCCAGCACGATGTAAACCACGTCGGGAAACTCCGCCACGATATCCGGGAGTGCGTGGAGCACATGTTCAATCCCCTTGTTCGGCGAAAGCAGCCCAAACGTCAGCAGCACATTCCTTCCACTTACGCCGAACTGGTCTTTGTAATCGTCCGGAGAGACAAACGGCACATCGGGAATCCCGTGCGGGATGAGATCGATCTTGGCCGGAGGCGCCTGGTAAACTTGCCGCAAGATGGCTTGCCCCCTTTCCGTCATGACCACCAGCCGGGCTGAGTAGGCGATCACATTTCGCATCACGCGAAGCTGGTCGGCGTTCGGCTTGAGGAGAACGGTGTGGAGCGTGGTTACGACCGGCGCCCTCAATTCGCGCAGCAGGGTCAACAAGTAGCAGCCAGCCGGGCCGCCGAAGATTCCGAATTCGTGCTGGAGCGAGACCACGTCCACGTCGCTGGAGTTCAGGAAATCGGCGGCGCGGCGGTACGAATCGAGATCCTGCTCCTCAATCTCGAAGCGAACCACGTCCGGGTACCGATAGCACCCATCGATGTCATTGACCGGGACCGCGAAGCACCGGCTTTGGGGATGCCGCGCCGCCACGGCCCCGAGCAGGTCGGATGTAAACGTCGCAATGCCGCATTTGCGCGGCAGGTAGTCGCCGAGAAACGCAATGGTTCGAATGGTAGAGGCTATTTTCACAACTTGGACCCACCTTTTCCCTTCTCTTCGCCGCCGCAGTATCCGGCGATTCATCCACTGACGATGGCGAGCGATGGACCGGGCACGGATTCACGCGGCGTTAGCGAGACTTTCGCCGAAGGATTCCGATCTCTCCCGCCCATCCCGATCGGCGGCCTCCTGGCACCCGATACAACGCAACGCCCAGGGTACGGCCGCGAGACGTTTGGGGCTGATCGGCGATTCGCAGTCGACGCAGGTTCCAAACCCGCCCTCGTCGATCCGCCGCAATGCGGCTTTCACGGCGCGCAGCAGGATGGACTCGCGGTCCACGTTTCGAATCGCCAGATCCCGCTCCGACGCGTACTGGATCTCGTCGATTTGGTCCGCGCTCTTCTCGATTTCGATGCCGTCCCGCCTTCGCAATACCTGAACCAGCTCGGCCTCTTTTCGCTCGAGAATCTCTTTGATCCCGCTCATCCCGGAAGCTGCTATCTTCATAACCATCCCCTCCGCCCTCGCGGGCCGCCTAAGGTCTCCAGCACGGGACGGGCCAGAACAGAGTTCCCGCGTTCGGAGAGTGCGGCTGGCGGAGGATAGGCGAAGGTCCACCGGGCCGATGTGCAAATGCTGCACCTGGAGTGCATAACCTGCCGGCAGGCGATTTGAGTGCGCTGGCTTTACGGTAACACATCCCCCAGGTAGATGGTGGTTATCAACGTGCCTTCCATCACAAAGGGAAGCCATTCGACCGGCAAAGCGGATTGAATACTCTCCTGGAGGAAGCCATGACACACCCCGAAACAACGCGCCGGCTCAGGACCCTTCCGTGCGCCGCCGCGCTCGGGCTGTTGCTCCTGTTCGCCGTCCCGGCGGCCAACGCATATTCCGTTCTCACCCACGAAGCCATTATCGATTCCACCTGGGACAGCGCCATCAAACCACTGCTGCTCACGCGCTTCCCTTCCGCCACCGCGGAGGAACTGACGCAGGCCCACGCCTACGCCTACGGCGGGTGCATCATTCAGGACCTGGGGTATTATCCGTTCGGCAGCAAGTTCTTCAGCGATCTGACGCACTATGTCCGGGTGGGCGATTTCATCCTCAACATGATCCGCGATTCCCAGGACGTCAACGAGTACGCTTTCGCTTTGGGCGCATTGTCCCACTATGCCGCCGATAATAATGGGCACTCGATGGCCGTGAACCGGGCGGTTCCTTTGTTCTACCCGCAGCTCGAATTGAAGTTCGGAAAGCTGGTGACCTACGCCGACGATCCGTCGACACACTCCAAGACGGAATTCGCTTTCGATGTCTTCCAGGCCGCCAAGGGCCGCTATGCTTCCGCCGCGTACAAGAACTTCATCGGATTTCAAGTGGCGAAACCTCTGCTCGAGCGAGCGTTCGAGAACACTTACGGCATAAGGCTGCAGAAGGTATTCATGGATGTCGATCTGGCTATCGGATCGTATCGCCGCGCCGTCGGAACGATCCTCCCGGCGATGACCAGAGTGGCCTGGCAAATCAAGAAACAGGAGATCCGGAAAGACGCTCCCAGCATTACGCGCAAAGACTTTCTCTACAACGTATCCCGTTCCAGCTACGAAAAGAACTGGGGCTCTACTTATAAGCGGCCGGGGATCCGGTCGAAGATCCTGGCATCCGTATTCCGCTTCATGCCAAAGATAGGCCCTTGGCGGCCGCTGGATTTTAAGAGGCTGACGCCCGAGATCGAAAAAATGTACATGGCCAGCTTTAATTCGACGATTGACCGTTACCGCCAACTGCTTTCGGAAGTGAATACGGGCAGTCTTAAGCTGCCGAACGACAATCTGGACGTGGGAGTGTTCACCGCGGCGGGGAAATACAGGCTGACGGATGCCGCTTACTCGGAACTGCTGCACAAGCTGCAGGGCCGCTATGCGGAAATGCCTCAAGAGCTTCGAAGCGATATTCTGGCTTTCTACCAGGACCCGGGCGCTCCCAATGCGACCAAAACCGACGCCAAGGATTGGGCCAGGGTGCTCAAGGAACTCGATGAACTGCGGGCCGCGAATCCGGACCCGGCGCGCAATGGCAGCCAGGATACGGCGAGCGGCGGCCCGCGCGACCCCGAGGTAATCGCCGGAGTGGGAACTCCTCCTCGCCAATGAGATTCGACAGCGCGAGGCGGTCCAGATGACGCCTGAACGCCGAACGGAACGGCGGCGCGCGCTGGCGGCGCAGGCGTGACGTTGGGCGCAATACGCGTCACGTTTTGCGGCGCGCTAGCCCGAGCTTCTCACAGGTATTTAGGTGCGATGGCGTGGCGGGCACTCCTGCCTGCCGCGTCCCGGCTCATGCCGACGCTTGGCTCCGACACTTTGTCGGACACGCGTAATTGTGGGGCAGGCGCTTTCGCCTGCCAACCGGCTTCGGTAGGCGGCGCCCGAGCTTCGCTTGGGTTGACAGGCGGAAGCGCCTGTCCCACATCGGAGGGTGGAGTGTGAGAAATGCAGGCTAGCCATGGCGCTGACCGCGGGCATTGGGGCGATGGTCGGAACGCTATAACCGGGACTTGAAGCGCGCCGCCACCTTCACCGCGCCGCCGGTGGCTCCTGGTCGGCGGGAATCCCGGCTAGCCCGCGGTAGAACGCAACGGCCCGGTTGATGGAGGAGGCCGCATGTCCCGTGGCCAGTCGGCTCGCGTTTCGTCCGGTGCGCGCGATGCTGTAGTACCGCCAGACGCCGTCCGATTCGCGATCCAAAAAGTAGATCGACTGCATCTCGCCCGGATCGAATAGCGTCACGAACAAGTAGCGCATGACGCTGACGTTCTCGACATCGAAGACAATCCGGTCCGCCGACGCCTCCGCGACGCGCATTCGGTAGGTGGCCGCGCCGGAAAGATTGTCGGCCTGCTCCAGGTAGAGCGGCTTGCCCTCCTTCATTTCATCGGGCGTGAAGTCCCGGCGGCGGCGGCCTGGCGGCGGGGCGGTCAAGGCGTACGCGCTCACGATTAATGTCTGCCACTGCTGGTGAGTGGTCGACCAGTAGCGCATACCGGCGAGTTCTGAAATCGCCCCGATGCGGCGAAGCAGACCGTCGGCTCCCGAGGTATAACGAAATCGCGCGACCGTGGTTGTCAACGTAGAGAAGCCCGCTTCGGTCCAACTGGTGCACGCCGGCGGTCTCCAGTTGCGGCCGAAATCAGCTTCGCTCCAGAACTTCACGCTGGGGGAATTGTCCAGACCGGGATAGGGCGGAACGGGATCCATTCCGCATGGCGGCCGCGGCCCCGATTGCGCATAGCCGTGCGCCTGGCAGAGCAGCATCGCCGAAAGGACAAAACGGATCATCAGTGCCGCCCATAAACATCCGCCACTACAAAAACCCGCCCCTTCAAAGCCCCATGCCGGCAGCGCCGCCCGCCGGCATGGGGAATCGGCCGTGAAGCGGGCCTGGCGCCTAGCGCCAGCGGCCCTCGACCAGAACATAGCCGCCGTTTTGGTGGACATAGTGATGCGCTACCCAGTGGGCGCCCGGCCGCGGAGGCATTTCCCACCTTCCCGGGGTCCAGTTGTAGGCATTGCCATCCCAACGATGATACCCGGAAATCCACACATGGTTTCGGCTGGGCGGCGGTGGCCGCTTCTCGACTAACATACGGGGCGGGGCGATGCGAATCACGACATCGGCCGCTCCGGCGCTGAAGGCCAGAGCGCCCACAAACACCAAACCGATCACTCGCTTAAGAACCATAACACGATCTCCTTTTTTTGGTACCGTGCACGCGGGTGGCCGTAGGCGAACACATAGCCGCGCCATCAGGCGGTCAGGCGGACGCCGGCAAAGCCTGCACTAAAGTGCATAAATCTACTTGCCGGCTCCACGGGCCGGAATACCGGCAAAGCCCTGGTTCATGCGCCCGACCATGCATTCCACTTTGGCCACGAATCTGCTCCAGGTTGAAAGGAGAAAAGGACGATTTATATGAAGACTCTCACTCATTGGCCGGCGCTGGTGGCGATGGTGGCCGCCGGGATGCTCGCGGGGTGCTCACAGACCTCAAGATCACCCGACGTTTCCAATAACATACGCAAAGCGCTTGACGAGGCGGGCCTGAAAAAGGTCTCCATCGATCAGGATCGCGACCAGGGCGTTGTGACCTTGGGCGGACACGTCCAAGCCGACGGCGACAAAACGCAGGCCGAGAACATCGCCAAGTCCATCGCAAGCGGCCAGGTTGTGTCGGACCAGATTGCGGTGGTCCCGCTGGGCGCCGAAAGCGACGCCAGAACCATGAATTCGGATCTGGATAAGGGCATCGAGCAAAACCTGGATGCGGCCCTCATTCAAAGCAAGCTGCGCGACGGCGTGAGCTACGCGGTCAAGAACCACGTGGTCACGCTGACCGGCCAGGTCGACTCCCAAGCCAAGCGCCGGGAGGTCGAAAAGGTCGCGCTTTCCGTTCCCAACGTTTTTCAGGTGGTGAACGAACTACAGGTTAAGAATCAGAAGGCCACTTCCTCGGAGTGAGCAAAGCGGCCACGCACAAGTCAAGGTTCAGAAAGGAAATCGACGATGCTGATACTATTTATTGTCATCTTGCTGTTGGTTTTAGGCGGCAGTGGCGGGTACTACGGTCACAGGCGTTGGGGTTACGGCGGCGGCGCCGGCGCGGGGCTGGGCACCATATTGGTGGTTCTGCTCCTGGCCTATATGCTTGGGGTTTTCCATTAAGCCCGCCTTTCCGCCCTTGACCATTCGTTGGCGCCTGGGAATCGGCCACCCGATTACACGCTCGCGAGGATTGCCGCGGTACAGGGTTATCCCAGTGAGGCATTTCCGATCCGGAAGAGATTGGTCAGCCTCGGCGCCTGCAAGGAGGATTGACTACGCTTCCCCAGGAGGAAACACGATGCGCGATACACATCAGAGAGCCGGAGAGCGGCACGAGCTTGCGGCGCAAGCCGACCGTCCGGCCGCCGAACATGAGAAAAACGGGGATCAAGCGGCCGAAAGCAGAGTCTCGGAACGAGCACTGGCGCGCCATATCCTCATCCTGCTGTCGGTAATCGCGATTCTGGCTGCCCTGCCAGTGGCGGCGGAGGCGCAATGGGTGGCCGATTCCGGAGATTCCTCCGGGACCGGCGCCAGTACGGCCGCGGCGCAGCCGGCCGCCGCTCCGTACGTGCGTCCGACACGGGTAACCAAGATCCATAACTATCTTCTCGACACGTTGGGTCCGTATCCCATCGTCGGCGCGGCGCTCGTGGCTGGCGTTAACCAAGTTGGCAATGGACCTCCGGATTGGAAGCAAGGCGTCGAGGGCTACGCCAGGCGATTCGGGTCCGACTTCGGAATCGCGGCGATAACCACCACGACGCGCTATGCGCTGTCGGCAGCCTTCAACCAAGACGCGATGTACTACCGCTGTGAGTGCACAGGGGTGTTCCGACGCCTGGGGCATGCCGTGATTTCCACTTTGACCGCACGGCGCGGCGCAGACGGCCAGACCGTCTTCTCCGTCCCCGCGCTGGTTGCTCCGTATGCGGGCTCGATGACCGCCGTCTATGGCTGGTATCCCGACCGCTACAGCGCCAGGGACGCGCTCCGCATGGGCAACTACACCATGCTGGCATGGATGGGCGGGAACATCGTCCTGGAGTTCTTCCCCAGCGGGCCTCACTCCTTGTTTTCCCGCATGCATTTGAACAGTCGTCACGGAGCGCCCGATTCGGGCCCAAATCAATGATCGACGCTTAGGCGAGCGGATTTCAACCATGCGGTGGATCCTAGGCGGCGCGGCAAAGATGGCGATTCGGGCCGTGGCGTGCTACGGAAAGGAAGCGATGGCTCATACTATAGGCGGAGTTCTTGCCTGGGTTCTCTGTTCGGCCGCGATTGTGGCGCAGCAACAGCCGAACTCAACAGGACCGCAGCCGGGTGGGTCGCCAGCCGTCCAGGCGGCGGGGCCGGAAACTGCCATCTCGTTGGTGCAGTTGGGAAAGAACGTCCTGCATGACCAGAAGCCCATCTGGACCTTTCCGGCGAGGGCAGTTCGGGGTAAGCATTGGAAACCCGTCTTGGCCGTTGCGCTCGGCGCGGCGGGCCTGGTGGCCCTTGACCCTTACACCGAGCCCTATTTCCACAACCCCTCCCGCTTCGGCGCCTACAAGACCGGACCCCTGCGCGGACGGAACACCACGCTGGCGGAGACGCTGACGCCCGTCGCTTTTTATGTGGCGGGTCTGGCGAAACACAGCCCGCACTCCCGGAACACCGGGCTGCTGGCTGCTGAAGGCCTCGCCGGCGCGCAGATCGTCTGCTTCGTAATGAAGCAAGCCGTGGGACGATTGACACCCAGCGATGTCCCTCCCGATGGGAATCTCCGCAACACATGGTTCCAGTACAAGGGCGGATTCACGAATGGGGGCAGTTTTCCCTCGGGCCACAGCGCTTCCGCATTCGCGGTGGCAACCGTGATTGCGGCCCGATACCGCGAACATCGGTGGATACCCTGGGCCGCCTACGGGACCGCCGCATTCCTCTCGCTTACCCGGCTGCCCGACCAAGCGCATTTTCCCTCCGATATCTTCATCGGCGCGGCTATCGGCTACAGCATCAGCCATTTTGTGGTATTGGGGAGGTAAAGTCCGCCGACTACTGCTCTGACCGCGTGATCTCTCCCCAGTCCGTGGTGGAGAATGCGACGCGAGGGCGAGGCGTGCCTCGCCCCTACAACGGCCCGCACCCGATGGCGAACTGTGTGTTTGCATACGGCCATACACTTGCTCTGCGAAAGACGAAATTATGCCTGACTCGCTCAACGGGACGCTCGAAACCATTCTGGTTGTCGATGACAACGAAGGGGTTCGCAAGGTCGTGGCGGCAATTCTCGAACGCGCGAATTTCCGGGTGCTCCTGGCCAATAGCGGACCCGATGCACTCGGGGTGGCGGCGAAAACGGATGGGAAGATCGACCTGCTGCTTTCCGACGTGGACATGCTCCAGATGTCAGGCCCGGACTTGGGCGAGGCATTGAAGAAGACCAGACCCGACCTGCACGTGATGTTGATGTCGGGCGGAACGAATGGAAATCTGCTGGTTCTCAATTACGGATGGGCCTATATCCAGAAGCCATTTGTGGCGGTGAAACTGGTTCAGATGGTCACAGAGGTACTGAACTCGCCAAACCGGTCACAAGTCGGCGGTCAGGAATTCGACAGCCGCAAGGACGCGCGCTGATTCACATTAGCTCGCAACGAGGCTAATCGGCCCCCGGCAGAGTGAAATAGAACGTCGATCCCGCCCCAGGCGCCGATTCCATCCACATCCGGCCGCCATGCCACTCGATGGATTTCTTGCAGAAGGCGAGGCCGAGTCCGTTCCCGGGGTGTTCTTTTCCGTGCAGGCGCTTAAACGCCCCAAATATGCGATCTTGGAATGCCGGCTCTATGCCGGGACCGTTATCCCGCACCGAGAACACCCACTCGAGATCTTGTCGTCTGGCCGAAATGTGAACGCGCGGAGGAGGCGCGCCGCAGTATTCGACGGCATTTCCGATCAGGTGGCGCAGGACCTTAGTCAGCATTTCGAAGTCTCCCGTTACCGCTGGCATGGGGTCATGGGTGACGATTGCGCCCCGCTCCGATATCTGTTTGTCCGCCGAGAGGAGCGCCTGGCTCAGGACCGCTTCCATGTCCGTCCGGGAGAACGGCCCGCCGCCAGTGCTCGCGGCCCAGTAGTCCACCATGCCGGCGAGCAGCGCCTGCATTCTGGCCGCCCCCTCCTCAATGCGCTCCAGGAAGACGCCGGCGTCGGAATCCAGGCGCCCGGCATAGGTCTCGGCCATCAATTGAGTGAATGAGGTCACCTCACGGAGAGACTCGCGCAGGTTGTGGGCCGCCGTCGAGACAAACTCCTCGAACTCCGCGCTTGCCCGGTCCAACTGCCGTTGGGCCTCGGCGCACGCCCGCGTTTCCACGTCGAGAGCCTGGCGTAAGCGCTCGATTTCGTCTTCCATGCAGTTCTGGCCGGAGCCGCCCATTCTCAGTTCGCGCGCCGAAGGCCGCGCTCCTTATGCCCGTTGGGGATTGTGAACTTGAAGGTAGCGCCCTTCCCTGCTTCCGATTCCACCCAGATTCGTCCGCCCTGGCGCTGGACAACTTTCTTGCACAGCGCAAGACCGATGCCCGTACCGGGGATTTCGCTTCCATGCAGGCGCTTGAACATGCCGAACACCCGCTCGGCGTCTTGCGGATCGATACCGATTCCGTTGTCCCGCACCGCAAACAGCCACCCTCCCGCGTCTCTCTCCGCCGAAACATGGATTCTCGGCGTTTCCTTGCCCCTGTACTTGATCGAATTGGAAATGAGGTTCTGAAAAAGCTGCATCAGCATGACCTCTTCGGCTACCAGCGTTGGCAGTCGATCGGAGGTTACGATGGCGCCGCTCTCCGCGATGGCCGCCTGCAGGTTCGACAGCGCTTTGGCCAGAACGGCGCCGCAATCGATCGAGGCGAAGCTGTCCTGCGCCCGTTCGGCAACCTCCCAATAGGCCAGCAGGGCTTTCAGCAGGGCCTCTATCCGCAGGGCGCCATCCACCGAATAGGAGATGTATTGGTCCGCTCCTTTGCCCAGCTTTCCCGCATACTCCCGGCCCAGGAGCTCGGTAAAGTTCACCACCATCCGCAGAGGCTCCTGTAAGTCGTGCGTGAGCGCATAGGCGAAATGCTGGAGTTCGGCATTGGTCGTTCGCAATGCTTCCTCGGCCTGCTTGCGCTCCGTCACGTCCTCAATCGCCAGAAGGATGGTCCGCGCCTGCGCATTCGGGTTGAAGATCTCGCTGGCGTTGAGCAGCATCACTTTCCGTCCGACATGTTCGAATTCGTGGGTCACCTCGAAGTCCCGGAACGTGGCGTGCGCGGGGAGAATGTTCTCCAGCAACTCGCGCAGTTTCGGGATATTCCATTGCCCGTTCCCAAGGTCGTAGATAAGGCGTCCCTCGGTTTCCCCCGGCGCGGCCTGGAACGTATCGTAGAATGCCTTGTTGGCTTTCATGACTACGAGGTTCTGGTTGAGGGTCACCAGAGGCTCCCGCACCGTTTCCACAATGGCTTCGGCGAAGTCCAGGCCACGCTTGGCGGCATCGATATCGATGAACATCAGCACGGCGCCGTCGATCTTGCCATCCGGTCCAACGGAGGGGAGGATGCGCACCGAATACCAGCGGCCGTGCGCGTCGCGGATATTCCGCGGTTTCCGGTCGCCGCCCTCCATCGCATCGAGCAGCAGCCGCCGCAGACCAGGCAGCTCCATTTGAGGCTGAAGATCGGTTATCGACCGTCCGACATCGGAGGCGATCAGATTCAGCATGGGTTCCATGGCGCGCGTGAAGCGGCGAATGCGGAGGTCCCGCCCAACCATGACCAGGGGTATGCTGATGCTTTCGAGAAGATTGGCCAGATCCCGGTTGACTTTGCTGAATTCCAGGTTGCTGATCTTCAGCTCTTCGTTAAGAGTGTTCAGTTCTTCGTTGGCCGATTCCAGCTCTTCCTGCGCGGTTTCCAGCTCCTCGTTGCCCGCCTGCGCCTCTTCGTTGGCGGCCCTAAGCTCTTCCAGGGTGCTGGCATTATCCTCGACGATGGATTGCAGATACTCCTTGGTCGCGGCAAGCTCGCGCCGCAGCCGGGCGCTTTCCCCGTTGTCCGGCATCAGGGGCTTGCGCCTGGCCCTCGGGGCGCCGTTCGGCCCGGCGTCCTCGAACAGAACCAGGGAATAGCGCTCCGGGGAAGAGGACGAGCCGCTGAACGGGATCACCTTGATGGCGACGTCCTTTAACTGGCCGCCGTCTTCGATCCGGAAGCCGTCTTCCTGGGACACGGTATTGGTTTGTCTGGCGGCGCGGATGGCCTTGCCCAGGCCCGCAATCAGGCCTTCGCGCGCCAGTTTCAGCAGGTTCTGGGTCGGCTGTCCCGGCGAAAGCTCCAGGTACGGAGCTGTGCGGCCCCGCACCTGAACGATGTTCATGTCGTCGTCGATGACGGCGCCGGGTGGGCCATATTCGGCCAGAGCCAAACGGTCGGCCTCTCTCAGCACGTCCAGTTCCGCCCGGCCCTCATCGGTTCTTTCCCGTTGATCCGCCCGGTCCGCGTCGCGGCGGCCTTCGCTCGGACGCGGCGCCGGCGCACTGGCAGCCGGCCGCATGGAATAGATCTTGTGGGTCTTCTCCACTTGATGTAACGACTCCGAAAGCGCCCCGATGCTTTCCGATGGACCGAGCACCAGGAAACCCGTTGGCTTGAGGGAGCGATGCAGGGTCGATAACACCTTGCGCTGTAAGGCGGTCCCAAGGTAGATCAGCACGTTGCAGCAACTGATGAGGTCCAGCTTGGAGAATGGCGGGTCCTCGGCCACGTTGTGCCTGGCGAAAACGCATACGTCGCGGATGATCTTCGCGACCTGGGGCCCGCGTTCCTTCCTGATGAAAAACCGCGCCAATCGCCGCGGCGAGACATGCGCCAGCGCGGCGTCCGCGTATATGCCGGCGCGGGCTTTTTCGATCGCCGTTTCGCTGATATCGGTGGCGAAAACCTCGAACGGAACACTCACTTTCGCCTCGTCCAGGAATTCCATCAGGCAGATGGCGATCGAATACGCTTCCTCGCCCGTGGAGCACCCCGCCACCCAGATTCGGATCGGATCCTCGGGGGCCCTGTTTTCCACCAGGGCGGGGAACACCCTCTTCTTCAGTTCCTCGAAGACCGCGGCTTCGCGGAAGAACGCAGTGACGGTGACAAAACAGTCCTCGCACAACGCGCTGGCTTCCTCGCGATCCTGTTCGAGATCCCGGCTATAGTCTTCCATCGTTTGGAATCCGCGGAGGGCCATCCGCCGCTTGACGCGCCGGGCCAGGGTGCTGTGCTTGTAGTGCGTGAAATCCACTCTGGTGGCGCTCCGCACCAGGCGGAGAATCTTGGCCAGCTCCGGATCCCCGGACGGCTCCATCGCTTCCCGAGGCTCGATCGGGATCTGAGAATCGCGCCCGATGGCCGCCAGTCTGCGCGCGATTCCGGCCGGGGGGAGGACAACATCCACCACCCCCGCTTCGATGGCGCTTCGTGGCATGCTGTCGAACTTCGCGGTTCGCATTTCCTGAGCGAAAGTGACGCCGCCCGCGGCCTGGATCGCCCGCAGGCCGAGCGTCCCATCCGATGCGGTTCCCGATAGAACCACGCCGAGGGCCTTGTTGCCCCGGTCCGCCGCCAGGGCGCGGAGAAACGAGTCGATGGGCATGTTGCGGTCGTTGGCCGGCCGGGGCACGGTCTGAAGGACTCCGCTGGAAATGCTCAAATTGAATCCCGGTGGAATCACGTAAACATGGTTGGCCTCGGCGCGAGTGTCGCCTTTCACTTCGGCCACTGGCATTTTGCTGGCCTTGAAGAGTAACTCCGTCAGATGACTCTCGTGCTTCGGGTCGAGATGCTGAATCAGCACGAACGCCATTCCGGTATCGTCCGGAAGCTGGCTGAGCAGCTCCGTGAACGCCTCCAAGCCGCCGGCGGAGGCGCCCACGCCAACCACACGGGGGTATGAACCGCCTTCGGCGCGTTCCTCGGCGGCCGGCCGCACGATGGCCCGCGCGGACACGCGAGTCGCGGGCGGGGCCGTTCGACGCTCCGGGCGGGGCGCACGCCCAGAACGCGCGACCTCGCCGGGCCGGCGACCGCCGGTCTTATTTGCCACTCCAGCATTACCTTTCTCGCCGGGACGAACCGGCGTCATCACTGGAACGCGACATAGCACGTTGAGTGCCATTCTTGCGCCTGCGCGTCGCCTACCGCTCCCTTACGGTCGCGGCTCTGAAAGCAGATCCTTGATGATCCCGCCGATCTCCATGAATTGATCGAGACCCGAAGGCTTGGTGATGAACTGGCGCACCCCCAGGTCCCTGAGCAAAGCCTCGTCTCGCCGCGACCGGGAGGAGCTCCACACGCACACCGGAACGCCGCCGAGATGTCGGGCGCCGCGGATTTCGCGCAAGATGTCTTCGCCGGTATACTTGGACAGGTTCAGGTCCACCAGAATCAGGTTTGGAATGGCTGCGTCGGCATAGGCCCCCTGCCGGCGGATGAAAGCCAGGGCTTCGCCTCCGTTAGGCAGGTGAACCAGCTCGAAACGGAGGTCCTGCTTCTTGAGCGCCCGATCCAGAAGAAAGACGTCCGAGGCGTTGTCTTCAATGACCAGGATTCGGGCCGCGGGAACCACTGTAGCGTGTTTCAAGCTCACCCCCAGCCGCCGTCCATCGCCACTCCGTCTCGATAAAGCCTGCATTATCGTACCACCTGTCTTGCCCTGACAATCCACCGCTTGGGCGCCGGCCCGACGTAATAGAAGGGATAACAGGTCACCAGCGTCAGCACGTTCTCGCCCGACGGCGCGAGTACCCCAACATCCTCCGGCGCCACTATCCTGAGCGACTCGACCTCGTAGTGGAAATCGCCTTTCAACGTCGAGAATCGGATCTGGTCTTTGATCCTCAGATCCTTCAGCGGGCGAAAGAACGTGTCCCGGTGCCCGGCCAGGCCCGCGTTGCCGGGTTCTCCCGGCAGCGCCGTGCCGGGAATATGTCCCACCGCGCGCCGTAGAGTGGTTTTGTCGACCCCTTCGACGACCACCGCGGACACCCCCAGACGGGGGATCTCAATACGGCCGACCAGCCCATCCGCCGCGGCGGCAGGCGCGCTTTTCGGGGCCGGTTGGGGCGCGCCTTCGCTCGCCGCGCGCCGGTCGCGCAGCAGGCGGTCGAGATCCCTGCTCTCGCGCCTCTGAAAAACCCAGGCGTCCACCAGAGCGAATCCGCAGTAACCCAAAAGCAGGATGGCGCAGGCAAACAGCGCGCGCTGGGCCCACTTCAGAATTTGCCGAAGTGGTTCTTTGCCGACTCGAATCCTCATTTGGCGCCCTCGTTGTCAAGCCGCGGTTCGCCGCCGGCGATGTAGCCGGTGCGCGTCCGCACGGACAAGCTGCCGCGGCCGCTGGCCCGGGCGACTACCCGAATGGCGCGGTGAGCGCCGTCACGCGCCAGGTTAATGGGAACGTATCCGATGGTGTATTGGTGGCGAATGTCCCGCGCGATGCGCTCGCAGATGGCCACTACTTCGCTGAGTTGGCCGGGAAGAAAGGCCTGGCCGCCCGTCGCCTGCGCCAGGCGCTTGAGCACGCCTGGGTTCCGGTCCGGATCTTCTTCGTCGAATACGCCTATGGTGTAGATGACCGCGTTCGATTGCCCGGCCAGTTTCATGACTTGGGCCAGGCTATGCGCGCTCGCGTTGTCGCCGCCGTCACTGACCACGATCAGCGCTTTCCTATCCCGGCTGCCGGCCCGCAAGACCTCTAAAGCCTTGGCGATCGCGTCGTAAAGAGCCGTCTCTCCCTCGGCGGGCGCGTTCCCGATCGCGTTTTCGAGCTCGTTGGCGCGATCCGTGAATCGGATCGCGCCGGGCAGGCCCAGCGACACGTTCTCATTGAAGTTGACGACGAACATTTCGTCTTCCCGATTGCTGCGCCGCACGAAGGTCCGTGCGGCGGCGGTGACCTCGGCAAGCTTCGGCCGCATGGTGGTGCTGTGATCGACAACCAGCCCCACGGTGACCGGAACATCTTCGTTTCGGAAGAGCCGGATGCGTTGCGGGACACCGTCCTCATAAACCTCGAAATCCCCCTCGCCCAGATTGGAGACAAAGCCGCCTTGACGGTCGGACACCGTCGCGGGCAAAACAACCAGGGCGACATCGACCGAGATCCGGAAGGATTCCGAGTCGCGATCTTGTCCCGCGGGTGGCAAAGCCTGACGTCCGGCGTAGCCCGCCAAGCCCATCAAAAGGAGCAACGGGAGCGCGAGCACTTTCGCCGCGCCCCACATTCCGGCCCGAGACAGCCTCCTCATAGCCGCTCTCCTTTTGAAGACGCCACCGCCGCCGCGGGCGCGCCGGAATACAGGCGCGCCAGAACCAAGCCCGTTCACAGAACGCGCTTTTGCACCAGCCGGAGGGCCAGGCCTCCAACTAAGGCCAGCACTCCGAACAGAGCGATCAGCGGCAACCAGCTTGCCGTTTGCGGAAGCTCCAACGCCGCTACCTGCACCGGCGCCGGCGCGGGGTCCGGTTGGAGTTCCACGGCCGGCGGCGGGGTGACTACCGCGGCGATCTCCACCGCTTCTCCGGTGGGCTGAATCGCCATGATGGGCGCCTGCTTCAGTTGCACGACTACTGGTTCGTCGGCTGTCTTGATCGGCGCTTCGACTTCCACCGGGATCTCGGCCATCAGGAAAAGAACCGGCGTGCTGGTCTCCTTGGCCAACTGTACTGCCTTGGCTTTCGGATAGACGAACTCTTCGCCCCAGTTTCTGCCTGGATAGAACCATGCCCGGAGCGCCTCCGGCTGACCCGCCGGCCGCTCCCGGAAAGTAACCACGGTCTTGTCAGTGACCTTAAGGCGATAGTTCGGGATGGCCAGTATGGTGGCATAGCACTGCGTTTCGTCGGCGTTGAAAATCTGGACGATGTGGCGGTCGGTCTGCGAGTCCAGGATCTTGAATACGTACGTGCCGGCTGGCAGCACGCCCCACCCCTTGAGGTGGACTCCCGGAATCTCCACTGGCCCGCTGAAAGTCATCACGGTTTTCCTGTTCCACTCGTCCGCTTTTGCGCCTGGTGAAGACACCACGCCCAATAGCGCCGCGCAAAACATGGTTGTTGTCACAGTTCTCAAAACACTCATCTGCTTATTCTCCTTAGCTCTCGAATGCACGCGACCGGCTCCTTGCCAAGTCAGGCCCCATGCCTGCCGGCCTCGGCCGCCCGGCGGCGCGCAATGAAAGACGAGCACTCCGAGGTCCATCGGCGTTGCGGCGCGGGGCCGAGACCGGCGATCGCGCAAAGCCGGTCATGCCCGCCGAGCTAATGCAGTTATTGCCTCACGGAATGCAGGAATTGTCACGAATTCAAGGGCGCGCCGTAGGGGCCGGGCACGCCCGGCCCGAGGCGTGAAGAAACAAATCAGGCGAGTTCCGGAGAGACTAATGCGATCGATCCCCACAAAAAAAGCCCTCCGCGGCGACAAGCAAGGCAAAGTCAAGTGAGCGCGTCTTGCTACAGCCCACTCTTCTTCCGCCTGCCGGTTGCGGCAGAGGGCGAATTTGAAAGGTTATTTCGCCAATCCAACTAAGACTCAGCAACTCAATGGCCAGGCGTCAGTCGGCGCTTTAGCGGACCCCCACGCCCCGACCTAGCGACTCATGTTCGGCTTCGCGCAGCCAATATGGCGGCCGGCCGTAGTGAAGGTGAAGCCGGTTTTCATACTCTCGAGTGATGGGCGTGGAGTCGGTATACTCCGGGCCGTTTCTAATGGCCTCCCGCGAGAGACCGACGAGAACCTTGGATTCCGTCCAGCTCACCCGCTCGACCCACGCGGGCGAGATCAGGACCTTGTTTCCCGGCCACCAATTCCGCGTCGCCACCTCGAGGTAGCGGATCGCCCAGGCTTCATCGTCGATAAGAAACCCGTCCACATGGCCGATTCCACCATCGGCGGCGTCGATGTGATAGCCGGTAACCGCCTCGCTGCTGCGTAAATGCGAATCCGGCGACTCTTTTCGCATTTTGTCCGCCACCGCTTCCGCGGCGGGACATATGGGAACAGCCAGGGCCGCCGGGTAGAACGCCGGGCCCCACAGATAGGGACCACCCCAATAATAGGGATATCCGTAATACCCGAGGTATGCGGCCTCATGCTGCCGCGAGACAGGCAGGTGCGTGTCGATGTCGGGGCTATTTTGAACCTGCCTCTTGGTCAGCGCCACATCGAGGCGCCGGGCTTCCCAGTCCGCATGGGCTATCGAGATTGGCGAGATCAGCACTTGCCGGCCGCCAAGCCAGCCGGCGGTTTCCACCGTCAGGTAGCGTATGGCCCACGTCTCATCGTCGAAATAGAACTGATCCACGGTTCCCAGCCCGCCGTCCGTAGCTTGTATCGCGAAGCCCTTCAGATGATTTGCGTTCCTCAACATCGTCTTAGCCCTCTAACTTACGCCGCAACCGCGACTTCGGCTGTGTGCAGGGTCACATGGACCGGCCGCGTGGTTTCGATAATGTCTCTTGCTCTTTCGACTTCCGAGGCCGTGCCATGCACCATCAGCAGGAACTTGTCCGTCTTCAGCGCCAGCTCGTACCGGACGATGCTATCCCTGGGAATACCCATGCCATAAAGCCCCGCGCCGATGGCGCTCAAACCCCCAAATACCGCGGCCCCTTCGAGCGCGCCCACGATCCACGTAACCACGGGGCCCGCCGCGAGCACCGGACCGATACCCGGAATGGCGAAGAAGGCCGCCCCGAAGAGCAATCCCCAGAAGCCGCCCCAAAAAGCGCCGGTCTTGCCCCAGTACTTCATCCGGTCGCCGGTGTTGTAGTAACCTACCACATGTTCGTCGGTATGGGGATCCTTGCCCACGATGGACAGGGTGCGCATGTCGATTCCCGCGCGCTGAAGTTCCTTGACCGCCTGCTCCGCTCCGATGTGCGTGTCATAAACAGCTACCACTGCGTTCAGTTCAGACATTTTCCACCTCCTTTGATGTTCTTTCGACTCAATTGGCGTGCGCCAGGGCGCTCTGAGCCCGCGTTTCGTCCGGCAGTACCCCCACGCGCACCCGGAAAGGCTCTTCCCAGCACACCGGATACCGCCGCCCGCACGTACGGCACTCGTACTGGCCGTGCGAGGGCCACATTGGCTCCGCGTGCATCAATTTGCACCAGAGATTCGCGAATCGCGCTTGGGCTGGTTTCATCTATCTACATCCCTTGCCTGGACCGGCGCTTGCTACAGGCGGGCGGCAGCGTGGCTTTCGCGGTCATGTTGCGTCAGCGCGCGCGACCACTCGTCGGCCTGCTTTTCGGCCTCCGCCTTCGCGACTCCGTACCGCTCCTGAATTCGCCCGATCAACTGATCCTTCTTGCCGGCGATGGTTTCCCAGTCGTTATCGGTAAGTTTCCCCCAGCGCTCGCGGGCAGAGCCGGTGAACTGTTTCCACTTGCCTTCGATTTGATCCCAATTCATGTCTTCTCCTTACCGTTCGTTCCAGAACGAGTCCGCGGAGCCCGCCTACAGGCGGAGCTGTCCGAACAACACCAGCGCGATCACAATCAGCAACACCGCTCCCAGCGCTCCGCTGGGGTAGTAACCCCAGCCTCTGCTGTACGGCCAGGCCGGCGCGAACGCGAGTAACAATACGACCAGCAGAAGTAGCAGCAACATAGTCGCCTTTCTTCCGGTTTCCCGGCGCAACTTACCTGTGGCACGTTTGCCGCCGTTTGAATTCGAAAGGATTACGGGGCCAAATACCGGCCATTCCGCCTCCCGGCTAGGCCAGATCTGCATCCTCGAAGGCAACTTCTGCACCCGCGTGCGCTGTCCCACGGCTTCGACTGCTTGATTTGTGTCTCGACGCTCCGGCCCGCGGCGCGTGGCCCGGTTCGTGCACAGATACTAAGACGGCAGTTCCAATAAGGAGGAATGCAAAATGGCAAGGAATACATCGGTCATCGGAATCTATGAGGACCGAACCACCGTTTCGGACGCCATCGGCGTCCTGCACAAAGCGGGGTATCGGGCGACGGACATCGCGGTCCTGTCGTCCGACAACCAGGGCTCTAAGGATTTCGCGCACGAGAAACACACCGAGGCGCCGCAGGGAGCGGCGACGGGAGCGGCCGTGGGCGCCGTGATGGGCGCCGCCGCGGCCTGGTTCGTTTCCATTCAAACCGCGACCATCCCGGGTTTAGCGCCGCTCGCCGCGGCTGGACCGGTGGTGGCTGCTTTGGCCGGCGCCGGCGCCGGCGGGGCGCTGGGTTGGATGGTGGGAGTGCTGGCGGGCGCGCGTCTGCCCGAATACCTCGCCAAGAGGTATGCGGGCCGGGTCAGGCGCGGCGGCATTCTGCTGTCTGTTCACTGCGACAGCCGGGAGTGGCGGGACCGTGCGGAGAAGACCTTGAAGGACACCGGCGCGCGGGATATTTCCTCCGCCTCGGAGGCTTCCGCGGACTACGGGGTGGCGGACAAGCCCACGGAGAGAGCGCCGGCGGCCGTGGAACATACTTGAGGCGCGCTGGCCTTCCGCGTGCACGCCCCATAGCGACCTTAATGGAGATGAATACCATGCAATTCGTTCGAGCTACCACCACCGGCGCGCTGTTTCTGCTTCTCGGGACGCTGGCCCCTGCGTACGCGCAGCGCGGCCAGGAGGGCAAGCCCGAAGAGCGCGCCGCGCCCGCGGCCGCGCAACAGCAGCGCCCACAGGCGCAACGCCCACAGACACAGCAAGTGCCGCCGCGCGCGCAGCCCGCGCAACAACCGCAGCAGCGGGCCCAACAGGCTCAGCCGCAGCGGCCGCAAGCGCAGCCGGCGCAACGCCCACAGCCACAGCAAAAACAGTCGCAGGCGCAGCAGCGCGCGCAACCCGCGCAACAACCGCAGCAGCGGGCCCAACAGGCTCAGCCGCAGCGGCCGCAAGCGCAGCCGGCGCAACGCCCACAGCCACAGCAAAAACAGTCGCAGGCGCAGCAGCGCGCGCAACCCGCGCAACAACCGCAGCAGCGCGCCCAGCAGGCTCAGCCGCAGCGGCCGCAAGCGCAGCAGGCGCAACGCGCACAGCCACAGCAAAAACAATCGGAGCCGCAGCAGCGCGCCCAGCAGGCCCAGCAACAGCGGCCGCAAGCGCAGCGGGCGCAACCTTCCCAGCAGGCCCGGCAACAACCGCAGCCGCAGCGGACCGCGCAGCAGGCCGCCTCGTGGCAACAGCAGCGGGGATGGCTAAAGCAGGGCGGCGGCTGGCAGGAACATAGCACTTGGCAACAGGGTCGCGCGCAAAGCTGGGCAACTCAGCATCGCACCTGGGCGCAGCGTGGAGGCTATGGCGGTTCCTTCATTCCTCAGGCCAGCTTCAATCTCTCTTTCGGGAGCCAACACTCGTTCCGGATGCACAGCCAACCCACGATGTACATGGGGTATCCGCGTTTCTCCTACGGCGGCTATTCGTTCATGCTTCTCGATCCCTGGCCGGAATACTGGGCGCAAAACTGGTATAGCAGCGACGACCTTTACATCGCTTATGACAACGGCTACTACCTTTACGACCGCCGGTATCCAAGCGTCGGAATGGCGATCACCGTCGCACTGTAGCTGGCGAACCCCGGTCACGAGGTCTTATTGAGACAGTTTGTCCGAGGCCGCCTGGAAACGGGCGGCCGTTCTTTTGCCAGTTCACGAAAACAAAATAAATTCTGCGTGGGTCAACTCGTTTGATTCTCGGCGGTTGCATGAATCGGTGGCAAGCCGGGAAGGCCGCGGGAGCAAAGTCGTGTGCCATGCTGAAAGAGGGGGATTCTGGGCATTTTGCCCAAGAATTCTTCGAATTCAAGAAATAACTCCTTTTATTTCAAGCACCCGCAAACCAGTTTTGGGCAACTTGCCCAAAAACAGGCCGGGAGAGAGTGTCTATGCAGAAGCTGATTGAAGCGGCGGGGAAGAAACAGTGCCTGGTGGAACTGGGCGTCCTGATGGGCAAACGCGAGGCATTCACCACCGTCGCTGGACGTTGCGGCGCCGCGCAGGCAGAGTCGCTCCGGCGCATTCGCGAATCTCAGCGCTATCGGGAAGTGGCTGCCAATTGGGACGAGTTCTGCACCGCGCATTTGAGGACCAGCCGGCGGAGCGTCGATCGTATGATCGGCTGGTTGGAGGAATTCGGCCCGGTGTTTTTCGAGCTGGCGCAAATGACGGGCATCACCCCGGACGAGTATCGCGCCATCGCACCGGCGGTGCGGGAGGACGGTATTCATCTCGGAACGGAGGTGATCGCACTGCTTCCCGAAAACGCGGAGACGGTGGCCGAGGCGGTGCTCCGCCTGCAAAAAGAAGCCGTTGCGGCGCGCCCGGCTAAAGGCCCCGGCGAACGCATCGCGGATCTCCAGGCGCAGGGGCAGCGGCTGGCGGACAACGCCCGCCGCATCGCGAAATCCGCCGGCAAGACCGAGCGCGGCTCGCTGCGGGCGGCGGTAGGCCAACTACGAAATCTCCTCGCCCGCGTGGAGATGGAGACGTTGTAGCCCGGCAGGCAGGCTTCACCGACAACGTCACTTAGGTTCCCCATGGCCGGGGCGAACCAGGCATTGGCGGTAAAGTAAGGCGCTAGTGTAGTGCGGCCGAAGTTCTGCATGTTTTGTGGGGCAGGCAATCTTGCCTGCAGCCGCCTTTCCAGGCGGCTCTTTCGCGTCCGCGGAGCCCTCTCACACGGCAAACGCCGGCTGAAAGCCGGCGGCAGCCAGGATTGGCTGCCCCACAGTTATCTGCATACTCGTCATTCTCTTCGCCGCAGACCACTAGTACCTTGACCGTTTGATTTGTTTCCTCGCCGCGGGCCGGGCATGCCCGGCCCGGAGCGTTAAGGAAGTAATCACGCGGTCGGAGCGCTAGGGCACGGCTTTAGGCGCGCCGCAGAGGCGCAGTCGAGAATTGGGCTTCAGGCCTTGAAGCGGAGCGGTAAGCGCGGGGGCTAAAGCCCATGATTGTTCGCGCCTTTTCGGCACGTCTAAAACCGTGCCCCGATACAAGGCGTAAACCAAGGTTGCGAAGCCCGAGAAAGCTCCGCCCCGGTCAGGGCTTTGTTCAAGGCCCACGAGCGGGACCAGCGGGTTCGCCCCACCACCTCCGCCCAGCGGCGAATTCACCCGATTACGGGTTCTGCTTCTCGCTATCGCTAGGACTGGCGGCCTTCTTGACCCCTTCTCCAACCTTTTTGCCCGCGTGTCCCACTTCCTGGCCGAACTCTTTGCCGGCCGCCAGAGGCTTGCCTTCCTTCATCTCGTGGCCCATGTCCTGGCCACCCTTGCCAACGTCCCGACCCGCCGTCCTGAAGTCGCCGCTCTCCGATTCCGGGGCCACTCCCAGTCTGCCGGCCGTCGCCACATCGAGGCGTCCGGTGACCGGCAGGCTTTCCGATTTCTGATAATCGCGGATGCCGGCTCGCGTATGGGGGCCTATCTTGCCATCGACGCTCCCGTGATAGAATCCCTTGTCACTCAGGCTCTGTTGAGCGCTTTTGATGCCCGCTTGGTCCGATTTACCGGCTGCTGAAGCCATCGGCGCCAGGCTCAGGCACAACACCCCGAGAGCAAGACTGCAAATTGCCGTTGTGATCGCTTTCATTCTGACCTCTCACGTCGTCCCGGTTACCCCGCGGGGGTGTTCGGCGACCTTGGGATTGACTGCACGGATAGGGCCAAGTTTCCGGACATGGAAAGGCCCGGAGCGATCGAATCCGCGGGAGTCTCGGCCGTAAGTTCCGGCCCACCGCGGCAACTTTCGCACTTTCGTGCACATCCTGCATCTTGCGCCACTCTGGAATCCCGATCCAACACCTCGCCGTCCCGCCCCGGCTCAACTCGCCGATTCGGACCGATACGTGCACCGACCGGTCAGTTGAAGGAGAAGAAACATGCTATGGACAATCTGTATAATTCTGCTGGTTTTGTGGGCGCTGGGACTGGCGACCTCCTACACTGCCGGCGGGCTGATCCACATCCTGTTAGTCGTCGCCCTGGTAGTCATGGTGATCCGCCTGATCCAGGGACGCAGAATTCTCGGTTAGCGAGTACGCCCGCGACTGGCCAGCGGATTGCTATTTAACCATCGGGAGCGTAAAAACCATGCCGTTAGTAAACATCGTCATCGCGCTGATCGTGGTCGGCGTCGCGTTGTGGTTGATCAACAACTTTATCCCCATGGCCGGCAGTATCAAGACGATTCTGAATATAGTGGTCGTCATTGCGGTCGGAGTTTGGGTCTTGAAGGCGGTTGGAATGTGGGGCCGCGTAACCAGCTATAGGTTTATTAACTGAGCCGGCGCGCCAATGGGGCGCCGGTTCGCAATTTGCGCCCAAACAAATCTACTATGAGCCTCCACATCGAACAGCGGGAAACTGACGGCATCGTCATTCTCGATCTGAAGGGCCCGCTCACTTTGGGCCATGGCGATTTGGAGCTGCGTGACAGGCTGCCGGCCCTGCACCAATCCGGCAAGGTCAACATCGTTTTGAATCTCAAAGACGTCAGCGAGATTGACAGCACCGGACTGGGGACGCTGGTATTTGGACTCGCCAGGCTGCGCAAGGCCGGTGGAAGGCTGGCGCTCGAGAACCTCAATCGGTCGCATCTGAAGCTCTTTTTGTTGACCAAGCTGGCCATTGCTTTTGAATTCTTCGACGATGAGCAGGACGCGGTCGACAGCTTCTTCCCGGACCGGGCGCTGAAGCGCTTCGACATCCTCAACTTCGTCCAGCAGGGAGACGCTTCGAATCGCGGCGCCGGTTCCGAGGCGGCTTGCTAAAATGGGAGGCAATGCCCCGAGTGCCTGCGGTCCCGGGCCGGATACTGATCGTCGACGACGACGAGCGCCAGCGCAATGCCCTGGCTGCCATGCTTTCCGGTTGCGATTTTGAGACGCAGGCCGCCTGCGACGGGCAGGACGCGCTGGAGCGGCTCGCCGCCTTCAACGCCGACGTCATTGTCGCGGATCTGGTCATGCCGCGCATGGATGGCTTCGAGCTGCTCCGGCATCTCAAAGACCGCGGCGACCTCACTCCGGCGATCGCCCTCACCGGCTTCGGCAGCATGGAAAAGGCGCTTTCCACCGTCCATGACCTCAAGGCGTTCTGGTTCCTGGAGAAGCCGGTGGAGCCGCGCGCCTTCAGGACCCTTCTGGAACGTGCGATCCGTTACAAACGAAGTCTGCGGAAAACCGAAGAGCTGACGCGCGACCTGAGCTTCCGCGGCGTGCTCGGCGACATGGTGGGATCCTCCCCGGCGATGCAGCAGATCTTCTCGTTGATCCGGCAGGTGGGGCCCACCTCCGCGCCCGTATTGATCCGCGGAGAGAGTGGAACCGGGAAGGAGTTGATTGCCCGGGAGATCCATAAGTGCAGCCCGCGCTGCGATGGGCCTTTCGTCGCCATCAATGCAGCCGCCTTACCCGAGGCCCTGGTGGAGAGCGAGTTATTCGGCCACGAGAAAGGCGCGTTTACGGGCGCCATGGAGCGTTCCGCCGGCTGCTTCGAGCAGGCCGACGGGGGCACTTTGTTTCTCGACGAGATCGGCGAGATGCCCTCCTCCACGCAACCCAAGCTGCTGCGCGTTCTCGAAGACTTGCGCGTGCGGCGGCTGGGCGGTAAGAGGGAAGTCCCAGTAGACGTTCGCGTGCTGGCCGCCACCAGTCAGGACCTCGGAACGCATCTGCGCGAAGAACTGTACTATCGGTTGAGCGTGTTCCAGATCGTGGCCCCGCCGCTGCGGGAACATAAAGAGGATATCGCGCCGATCGCCGATGTTATGCTGCGGACTCTGAATCAGAAGCACGGCACGCGCGTTACAGGGGTCGATGCCGAAGTGCTGGATCTTTTTCACCGGTATGATTGGCCCGGTAACGTGCGCGAGCTGCGCAATATTCTGGAGCGAGCCGCCATCGTGGCCGGCGAGGGTTCGATCCGGCTGACGGACCTTCCTTCCCCCCCGTTAGGCGCCGGCCCCAGCCCCTATGCCCGGCCGTCGCAAGGCGATGAGGGTCCCGTAATGCTCCAGCCTGGCCAGCCGCTCACGAAGCTCGAGGAGGCTTACATCAAACTTACCCTTGAGCACGTGCGCGGCAATCGCAAACTCGCCGCCGGGATGTTGGGGATCAGCCTGCGGACGCTGCAGAACCGGATCGCCGCCCTGCGCGAAGAGGGGAAGACGGCGACTCCCGGCTCATGAACCGCTCCGCCCGGCGCCGTCCCGATCCGGTTCCGCGGCCCCGGCGTGCGCCATCACTGGCGGCGACCTGAGTTCAGTCCGTGACGCCTGGGGACGGATCATCTCCTGAATCTGCGTGCTGGCGGACTGATTTGGTCATGGCTGGCAAAGTGTGGCCACAGAATTGCCCTCTGGACGTAAGCTTCACAAACATGGAGGAAATCGAAATGAACTGCGGTAAAGGTTCCGCGCTGCCGTTTTTCCTGGCGGGGCTGGGAGCGGGCGTCGGTCTGACGCTCGTGCTGGCCCCACGCTCCGGCGCCGCGACGCGGCGTCTCATTGGCAGGAAGGTCGACAAGGGGGAGGACTGGATCAGGGACCAGGCCGCCGCGGCGCAAGACAGCGTCAAGGGGCGCGTGAAGGAATTGCGCGATCGGGTCGAAGAAATGGCCAGGTGATTGCGCGAAAATACCAAGCCCGCTCAAGCCGGAGAAGGAATCGCCTGAGACGGCCAGGGCCGGCTGCGGCCATCGCCGCCAGTCTCCGACCGATTTGCCGGTCGGCCGGCGGATAAAGGCGAGGTGAATCCAGAGGGAATGGATGCGGCTTTATCTTGTGAATCCGGACAATCCAGTCGTCAGCCTGAACAAGGTTTGCTGGAACCGTCTGAACACGTATCGCGTCTGGAAGCCGCTTGGGCTTCTGGTGGTGGCGGGACTGACGCCGCCGGAATGGGAGGTGACGCTGATCGACGAAAACCTGTCCCGCCCCGACTACCAACTCCTGCCCAAACCGGACCTCGTCGGCATCACGGCATTCACCTCCCAGGCGCCGCGGGCCTATGAAGTCGCCGGAATGTACCGCGCCATGGGAGTGCCCGTGGTGATGGGAGGAATCCACGCTACGTTCTGCCGCGACGAGGCGCTGGAGCATGCCGATGCGGTGGTCACCGGAGAGGCGGAATCGATATGGGGGCAGGTGCTGGCGGATGCGCGCAACCATGCCCTGCGCGGGGTGTATGAAGGCGGCGTCAGCGCCATGGATGCCATCCCGCCGGCTCGCCACGACCTGCTCCAGGGACGGTACTACTTCGGCTCGGTGCAAACCACGCGCGGCTGTCCGCTGAATTGCGTCTTCTGCAGCGTCACCGCGTTCAATGGAGGCACGTTCCGCCACCGGCCCGTCGCCGATGTCATTCGAGAGCTGCGGCTGATCCGGGAAAAGGTCATCCTCTTCGTGGACGACAACCTCATCGGTACGCGCCGAGACCATCTCGAATACTCCAAGGATCTCCTCCGAAGCATGATTCGGGAAGGGCTGACCCGGCCTTGGATCTGCCAGGCGACCATCAACTTCGCCGACGATGAGGAATTGCTCGATCTCGCCAGGCGTTCGGGATGCCAAGGCGTGTTCATCGGATTCGAATCCCCCACCGTGGAAGGGCTTATTGCGGTCGGCAAGAAGTTCAACCTCCAAAAGGGAAGAGACTTTCGCGCATCCGTCCACCGGATTCAACGGCACGGCCTGCTCGTTGTGGGCTCTTTCATCATCGGGATCGACACGGACCGGCCGGGGATTGGCGCGGCCATCGCCAGCGCGGCCAGGGAGTACGGCATCGACGCCGCCAATATTCTGATCCTTACCCCGCTTCCCGGAACCCAACTCTACGCTCAAATGGAGCGCGAAGGCAGGATCCGGTCGAACAATTACCCGGAGGATTGGAAGTACTACACTCTGACCTATCCGGTGGCCAACTACACCCACCTTAGCTGGGAGGAAGTGATTGAGGAGGTAAACCGGTTCCATGATCGGTTTTACTCGTATCCGCGGATCCTTCGACGGATGCTGCAAGTCGCCAGGAGCACACGCAGTCCCAGAACGTTTCTGGTCGCCCTGGTAGGCAACCTGAGCTATCGATTCAACCACTTTCTCGACCGGCGTGTTTATGCGAGGCGCGTTCCGTCTCCCAGTTTGGAGGATGCCGGCGCGCTGGAGCAGTTGCAGTACCAAGGGCTTGACAGGAAATAACCAGTTCAGTGGCCTACAACCGCTCCCTCACGGGGCGCCCTCTGGGCCCGGCTCATTAAGAGCCTGGCGAGCCGCGACCGTTAGGGAGCGGTTAGAATGGTTATTCCATGACAAGCCCTAAAGCCAACGGCCGGCTTGGATGTGTGCGTCTTCCGCCGCCCCGTTTCTCCCGGGCTGAACCGGCAGGTTGGCCAGACGCGTGCTAGTTGTTCGCCTCGGAGTGTACGACGATGAAAAAGCTCATAGGGATATCGGTTGTAGTTTGCGTGGCTGCTTTTGCGCAGGGGCGCGGTGAGGCGCCACGCAGCGGCGGCGGCCGCCCCGCGGAGGTTGGCGGCGGGCACATTCCCGCTCGCGGCCCCGCTCCCGCGAAGGCTGCCGCGCCGGCGCGCGCTTCTGCCCCTGCACGAGGTCGGCAGCCCGTAGCCGCGGCCGAGAACCACGTGAAAGTGGACAAGAAAGGCCATCCGGACGTTCCGCACGTTGATGCCAAAAACGACAAATGGGTAGGACATGACAGTGGCCCCAACGACGCGCATTACCACCTCGCTCAGCCGTTCGCACACGGACACTTCAGCGGCGGTTTTGGACCGCAGCACGTATTCGTGCTTGGGGGAGGAAACGCGCAACGCTTCTGGTTCAACAATTTCTACTGGGACGTCGCCCCGTACGATTACAACATCGTCGTGGGCTGGAACTGGGCTGGCGACCAGATCGTGATCTACGAGGACCCCGACCATATTGGCTGGTATCTGGCATACAACCCGCGGTTGGGCACGTACGCGCACGTTGAGTATTTGGGAGGGTGACCCTAGGGGGCCTGGGAACGAGAGCAAATCCCGCACCTCAGATGCAGTTTCTGCACTTTTCCCGGATATGTTCCCGTGGCGTCGGGGTAGGCCATTGTTGCACCTTGCGCCAGGAGCCATATGCCCACGGACGCCGACAGAACCGTCTCCGGGAACCCATGAACCGATGGGGCCTACGTCGCCGCCCGCCGCAATGCTGCAGGCTGTCAAAGTACAGATATACCACCGGCGTGGTGGCGGGCTGTACCTATTCCCGCGGCTGGTCGCGCGGGGGAATTACTCGCGGATTGGCATTGCAAGAGTGCGTTTCGATGAAGCCGGCGATCCAGCTGGCGTCGAACGCCGGCGGGAATTGAAATCGATCCGCAAGCTGCCGGCGAAGTAGGATTTGAATTATGGCCGCCGCCAAGGATGTCCCGCTCCCGACCGGCCTCACGAGTGAGGAGGCCCGCCGCCGGCTCGGACAATTCGGCGCAAACGCAATACCCGATACGGCTCTGCACCCGCTGCGCCGGGCGCTGGCCCAGTTCTGGGCGCCGGTTCCCTGGATGCTCGAGGCCGCGGTGGCGCTCGAGGTTTCGCTCGGCAAGTACGTCGAAGCCGCGATCATCGCGGCTCTCCTGGCCTTCAATGCCGCTCTCGGCTTTTTCCAGGAAGGGCGCGCTCAAGCCACTCTTGCCGCGCTGAAGTCGCGGCTCGCGCTGAACGCGTCGGTCAAGCGCGATAATGCCTGGACTACCGTACCCGCTGCCCAATTGGTGGTTGGGGACATAGTGAAACTGTCGCTTGGGGCCGTGGTGGCCGCCGATGTGCGACTGGCCGAGGGATCGGTGCTGCTCGACCAGTCCATGCTGACCGGCGAATCCGTTCCGATCGAAGCTGGCGCCGGGTTCGAGACCTATGCGGGAGCGCTGGTGCGGCGCGGTGAAGCGGTGGCGGAAGTGACGGCGACCGGAGTGCGCACAAAGTTCGGACGCACCGCGGAACTGGTCCGGGCCGCACACGTCGAAAGTACCCAGCAAAAGGCCGTTCTGCGCGTGGTGCGCAATCTCGCCATGTTCAATGGCGTCCTCATCGTCATGTTGGTGGGATATGCCCACGCTCTCAAGCTGCCGCTTGACGAGATCGTTCCGCTGGTTCTCACGGCGGTTCTGGCGTCGATCCCCGTGGCGCTGCCGGCTACGTTTACCCTTGCGGCGGCGCTCGGCGCGCGGGCTCTGGCGCATCTGGGCGTCCTCCCGACGCGGCTCTCCGCCGTGGATGAAGCGGCCAGCATTGACGTGCTGTGCGCGGATAAGACCGGCACGCTGACGCAAAACGAACTGACGGTCACCGCCGTCCATGCCATGCCCGGCTTCGACGAGGCGCACGTGCTGGGACTGGCCGCCCTGGCGAGTTCGGACGGCGGGCAAGATCCGGTGGACGCGGCTATTCGGGCCGCCGCCGCAAAGAACGTGGCCCCCGATCCGCCGAGACTGATCGCGTTCGTTCCGTTCGATCCTGGGACGAAGATGTCGGAGGCCACCGCCGCGGATCCGGGCGGCGCCTCGGTGCGTGCGGTCAAGGGAGCCTTTGCCTCGGTCGCCGGCCTTGCGCAAACGGCTCCCGATGCTTCCAAAACGGCGAGCGAACTCGAGGCCAAGGGCTTCCGCGTTTTGGCCGTCGCGGCGGGTCCGCCGGCAGCCCTGAAGCTCGCGGGAATCATCGCTCTGAGCGATCCGCCCCGGCCGGACTCCGCCGCGTCGATTGCGGAACTGCGCGCGTTAGGGGTGCGTACGGTCATGGTGACCGGCGACGCCCCGGCTACGGCCATGATCGTGGCTCGCGCCGTAGGCCTGGACGGAAAAGTCTGTCCACCCGGGCCGATTCCCGACAGCGTACACGCCCAGGATTTCGCGGTCTTCGCCGGCGTGCTCCCGGAGGGCAAGTACGACCTCGTCAAGGCGTTCCAGAAGAGCGGTCGCACCGTCGGCATGTGCGGCGACGGCGCCAACGACGCGCCGGCCCTCCGTCAGGCTCAAATGGGAATTGCGGTGTCTACCGCGACCGATGTCGCCAAGTCGGCGGCCGGCATCGTGCTGACCAAGCCTGGCCTCGGCGGCATCGTCGCTTCGGTGAGAGAAGGCCGCGTCACGTTCCAGCGAATCCTGACTTATGCCCTAAACTCGGTCACCAAGAAAACCGTACAGGTGCTCTTCCTGGCGGTGGGTCTGGTCATGACCGGGCACGCGATCCTGACTCCCATGCTGATGGTGATTATCATGCTCACCGGCGACCTCCTGGGCATGGCCTTGACCACGGACAACGTACGCCCCTCCCCGATGCCCAATGCCTGGCGGATCGGCGCGTTGACCATCGCGGGCATTTTCACGGGAGTCTGTGAACTCGTCTTTTGCGCCGCCGTCCTGGCCATCGGCAAGTTCCGCCTGGGGCTTGAAATCGACACACTACGAACTCTGGCCTTCGTGGTCATCGTATTCGGCAATCAAGCAACCACCTATACGAATCGGGAGCGCCGGCGCCTGGGGTCCTCCCGGCCAAGCTTGTGGCTCGTTGGGTCGTCGATAGTCGATTTGCTAATCGCCTCCACGCTGGCCACTTGCGGAATCGCCACGCCTCCTTTACCCATATTCGTGGTGGGAGGAACGCTCGTAGCGGCGGCGGCCTTTGCCTTCATCCTGGACTTTGCCAAGGTCCCCGTGTTCGATCGCCTCGGGATCGCATGAGATTTCGACTGTTGCCCTTGAGAGAATGAGATCCCGCTACACTTCGCCCGCCGGCTTGTAGCAGCCGTTCGATTCGAGCCAGGCCGTCCCGTAGCGCGTATTTCGACGCAAGCGCAGCCCGGTTTATCGTTTGAACCGGCCGCCAATGTATGTTTACCGTTGCGCAACGGCGTCCTCCTCGGTGGGACCCGGCCGAAACAGAGGAAGGCAATGACCGTGCTATGCTGGCCCCGTTGACGTTCGAATTCCATCGCTTCCGCTTTCATTTCCGCTCCGCGGGCACGCTCTTTTTCCCGGTTTACAAATCCGGCAATATCGTGCGCGGCGCGTTCGGCGGCATCTTTCGCAAACTGGTCTGCATCCCAAGCTGTCGAGAAGCCAAGACCTGCGACATTCGCGCGGACTGCCCGTATGCGCGCGTCTTCGAGCCTCAGGCGGCGCGCGGCGAGGGGCCGAGCGGGCTGCTGGACTGGCCACGCCCGTTCGTGTTCCGCGCCGCGCAGCTTGACGGGCGCACGATTTCACAGGGAGAGGCTTTCCACTTCGATGTCCATATCTTCGACGTGCGCGACCCGGCGCTGCCATACTTCGTGCTGGCGTTCGCTCAACTGGCGCGAGAGGGCCTGGGCCCTGGACGCGGCCGCGCGGAACTGACCTCCGTGGATCAACTGGATCTGAACGAAGCAAGGGTGGCGCAAGTCTTCGACGGCGAGCAGTTCCGGATGCGCGAACTGGCCGCGCCGAACGTAGTGGACCTGAGCGGGACGCCTGAGCGTGTGGACCGGCTCCGGGTGCGCTTCGTAACGCCCACCGAACTGAAAGCGGGACACCAGGTGGTGGACCGGCCGGAATTCGGCATTCTGATCGGGCGACTGCGCGACCGCATCAGCACGCTGCGCGCGCTTTACGGCGCCGGCCCGCTGGAGATCGATTTCCGCGCGATGGGCGAAAGGGCGGCCCAGGTGCGGATGACACGCTGCGATTTGCGTCGGACCGAAGTGGACCGCCTTTCGTCGCGGTCGGGGCAGCGGCATCCGCTAGGCGGGTTCGTGGGCGAGGCGGAGTATGAAGGGGAGTTGGGAGAGTTTCTGCCGTACCTGAGATTGGGTAAGTGGGTGGGGGTGGGGAGACAGACGGTTTGGGGAAAGGGGGAATTGGAAACTGGGGACGCCGGCCTTGGCCGGGGATAATGGGACAGGTCATGACCAAACAGGAAACCATCGAAGAGGTGACCCGCTGCCTGGTGGCGTATTACCAGCCGGAGCAGATCTACCTGTTCGGCTCGGCTGCGCGCGGCGACGCCGGCCCGGATAGCGACCTGGATTTCTGCGTCGTGCTGCCAGATGCCGCGCCCGCCGCACTGCTGAAGCCGGGGGAAATCTACCGGCGATTGTGGGATATAACCGAAGCGGTGGATATTTTCCGGATGCGCCGGCGCGAGTTCGAACGAAGGATCGATTGGCTGGTTTCGATTCCGGCGGCGGGCAGCGACTGGGCGTCCACGGACCGCTGAACCGGGATATCGGGGGCGCGAGGTGGGACAGAGCATCGTTTATGTGGTCTGTCGGGCGAGGAGCGCCCTAACCGGTTTTCGTCACGCGGCCCTCGGTTTTGGCTTTTTCGAGGCTCCCATCGACGGCAAGTGGCGCGGCTGCAATAGCGGTTCGCGAAAAACGCGATGTAGTGCAGACCTACCCTCTTGAAGG